>JAFEHB010000503.1_pt1 | contig 26814 bp, 25 predicted proteins | sample 9267121 | NCBI WGS metagenome assembly JAFEHB01 (sample SAMN17103336, study PRJNA684904) | human gut metagenome | isolation source: diarrhea sample from child under the age of five | host: Homo sapiens | place: South Africa: Mafikeng, Mafikeng Provincial Hospital | collected 2019-09 | reverse complement strand
GGATTTAGTTTTGTTGTTGTAGAAGGGGTATCCAGTTATAGTGCAAGTGCACTGGAGTGGTAGCATCTATTTTCTCCACAATACAGAAAAATGCAGGCTCTGTTCGGTAGACATTTGTCTGGGCAATTAAGATATAGCAGCAAGAAGATTACAGTGATATTTGAGGAAAAGGGACAGATAACAGTTTTTTTATCTCTCCTGCTGATTGTTCTTATAGGATTTAGTTTTGTTGTTGTAGAAGGGGTATCCAGTTATAGTGCAAGTGCACTGGGGGAAGACGCGGTAAAGAATGCCGGAGAGAATATTCTTGCGAATTATGACAGAGAACTCTTTAATAAATATCATATATTTTTTCTTGATCCACGAGAGAAAAATTATATTCTATCTGATGGGAAGGCAGATATGGACCAGTATTTTTCAGGGAATTCATTTTTTAATGTCTTCTGTAATTCTCTTAAGATGACAGAAGAAGTGACAGCAGTAGAAGAAGATGGACTTTATCTTAAACATGAAATTCGGGAATGGATGAAGTACCGTCAGGAAGAGAAGGTGAAGGATACATTAAAGCAGCTCATAAATAATGTAAAAAAGAACAATGCGGATAGAAAAGAATATCAAAATGAAGCAGAGGAAGAAACAGGTAACATTGAGCAAAGTGAGGAAAATAAAGTAGAAGAAGATAAAGTAGAAGATACAGCAGAGGAAGAAACAGTGAGCCAGAAAGTACAGAAAGAACGTACAACGTGGAAGGAGATTAAGGAAGCGTTACAGCTTCTGACAAAGACAGGAATTTTATTTTATGTTTCCGATCATCCAGAACAGCTTTCCCGAAAAAGTATTCCAGAGGAGAATCTGCCATCAAGAGCGAAAAAAAGAGAACAAGAAGAACACAAAGTTGAGGAATTTTTGTTTTCCGGATCAGGATTAAAGGGGATAAAAAGTATGCTTTCTGTGGATTTCTCCATTAATACGAACAGTACATTGTGGACAAAAGAGAACTATATTGTTCCGTATATAGAAGAATGTTTTTTAGATTACAGTGAGGAAGGAAGAGAAGGAAAAGAAGGAAGAGAAGAAAAGAACGATGTGCAGGAACAGGTTCTGGCATATGAAAAAGAATATCTAATCAAAGGACAGCCCTCCGATCTGGATAATCTTAAAAGAGTAGCAAATGATATTCTTTTGTTACGATTTATAAATAATTATATTTTTACAGGCAGGGATGCGGAAATACAGTCCCAGGTGAATCTAATGGCTTCGGCACTGATCGGTGTTGTGGGAATACCACAGACCGCAAAGGCAGTGCAGATGATGTTGAGAGCGGTTTTAAGCTACGGGGAATCTCTTCTGGAGCTGCACACATTATTTGAAGGAGGAGAGATTTCATTAACAAAGGATAGAGGAAACTGGAATTTGGAACTGAAAACAATGGTAAAGCAGTTAAAGGAAAAGAAGGCCGTAAAAAAAGGAAAACACAATATATCATATAAGGATTATCTGAAAGTCTTACTTTTTATGAAGGGAAATTCTACGATACTATGTTATCGCATGATGGATATTATGCAGGAAAACATAGCGTGTAAAGAAGCAGGTTTTTTAATGGAAAACTGTCTGTTCTCCTACAAATGGGAGGGAAGCCTTTCTTTTGGATCAGTAAAAATGAAGTTTGAAAAGCAGGTTAGTTATTAATGAAAATCGGGCAGATATTTTTTAAGAGTGTCTGCTCGAAGAGGGGGTGAAGCAGGGTGCTCTTTTTAAGACACGTAATAAAAAACTCCTTTTTGGGTATGTGTAATGTTCTATGTTCGAAAAATAAATTAATAGGAAAAGAAAAGCCTCTCCAGGCACGAGTCGAAAGATGGATTTTACTTAAGAGAAACAGAGCATCCTGCTTTGGCTCCTCCAGAGCATCGATAACCGTAGAAACTTCATTAGTTTTTCCTGTTTTTATATGCGTATTATGTTGTTTTATGGCATTAGCGCAGATGGTTTTAATAGAAACAGAAGTACATTATGCAGCATCTCAGACGGCAAAGGTATGCGCCCAGAAAGCAGTCGTACAGCAGCCGCAGAATGCAAGAGGAGTGTTTTTTTCGATATATGAAGGCGGTTCCTTATGTGAGAATCTTATTGATGGTGGGAAGAGAGGAATTTCAATACATTCTACTTTATTAGAGGGAGAACAACTGCAGATAAAAGCGGCATACACATTAAAGGTTCCGGTACCCTTTTTTTCAGGATTGCGATTTCGAAAAAAAACAACGGTAAAAAGAAGGATATTTTCAGGATATGTAAAGCACTGGGGAGAATATGAGGAAGCCGGGGATAATCAGATTGTTTATGTTGCAGAAAATGGAGTAGTATACCATAAAGATTCTTCCTGTTCACATATTTGTTTAAAAATTACCGGCAGTGCAGCAATACAGGAAGTTCTTCACTCATCAAAATATGCTGCCTGTGAGAAGTGTATAAAGAAAGGGAAAAAGCCATCGGCATTATTTGTAACGGCCTATGGGGACTGCTATCATTCTACACTGGGATGTAGTGGATTAAAAAGAACGATAAAAGCGGTAAAGTTAAAGGATGCCGGAAACTTGCGGCCATGTTCACGCTGTGCTTCTGGGAGGTAATTATGATAGGAATAAGAAAAGTGGATAATCGGGGGATGATGACAGTAGAAGCAGCCTGCATTGTACCGATTATTTTGATAATAATCGTTATAGAAATATTCTTTGGTATTTTTCTAATTGATATATCAGTAGTAAAGAGCGAGACGATTCGACTAGCCGATGAGACGGCAGATGTGTGGAAGACAGATGGAAATCTGATAGATGGAACGTATAAGCCACAGCAATTATTAAGTCGTAATAAAAATTTTCTTCGACATAATAATAGAGGTCAACTTATCGGAAAGGCAAAAGCAAGGCTGACAAAAAGAATTTCAACACGTTTAAGTGGTACAGCCCTGTGCAAAAACGGAGTGAGTTTTTCAGGAGATAAAGTATCAGCAAGTGCATCGATTCGTTTTTTGATTCCTGTGTGGGGGAGCAGGGAGTATACGGGAACAGCTGGATGGACATTTACATGCAAAGAAAAAGCAGTTATAAGTAATGAAGAGGAACTTCTTAGAAAACAGACAGCGAAGAAGTAAGAAGAAATAAAGAATCAAAGGAAGATTGTAATAAAGAAAAATTGCAATAAAGAAAGATTACAATACAGAAATAAAAATCAGAAACAATGCACAAACAGATAAAAAGACAAACAAAAATAGAAGAGGAGAGAGTGTGAGGGATTGTGGATATTGTAAAAGAAGGGACACATACCTATCTGTTAAGTGTAATTGAACATAAAGAAATATTAAATAACGAAATACTAGATAACGAAATATTAGATAAAGAGGAAGCAGGTTTTGAAACAAAACAGAGCATGACCGATTGTGGGCTAGATTATTATTTATCTGTAGAATATGAGGTATTGAAGCGTAATTCTCTAAGAATGCTGGTACCGGTACAGCTTCGGGAAAAAGATGGAGAAAAAAGTCTGCTATTTGATATAACAGGAAAAAGATCATTAAAAATGCAGGAGAAAAATGAACCGTTATCACAGGATAAATGCAAAAGGATTCTGCAGAGTATAAGTGATTTAATACAGGAAATAGATGATTATATGTTGAACCTGAATTATGTGGAATTATCACCGGAATATATTTATGAAAGTGCAGACGGAACGATGCAGTGGATTTACAGTCCTAAAACATATAGGGAAAATCTTCAGGACAGAATAGAAGCTTTCTTTGAATGGATGCTCATCCAGATAGATTATGAGGATGATAAAGCAGTGCGGTATATATATAAAGTGTATAACAAAGTTCGTAAACTGGGATTTTCAAAAGAATTATTGGAAAATTATTTGTGTACAGAAGAAAAAGAGGAAGAATATATAAAAAGAAATTCATACGAAGAATTTTTCAGGGAAGACTTAGAAGAGGAAAGAGTGAAAGAACCGGAAAGGGAATACTTTAAAGAGGCAGATAAACCTTCTGTTCAGAAAATAAATGCTAAAAAACCATCGCATCAGAAGTTCATATATATAAGCTTGCTTAGCATTCTCGGAATTGCCAGTATCGCGGCAATCGTGTTTGAGAGTATTTGTATAGTTTCCGGAATAACAAAAGGATTTACAGAAATTCTTCTCAGATATTGTATCGGGGGAATATTATTTATAGCAGCCTTTGTACTTGCAATATTAAAATGTTTTAGAGAACTTAGACGAATCAGAAAAGCGCCAGAGACATGTTTGGCTGATTATAATAAGAAAAATAGAGAAAATGATAATGCAGAGCAATACAATAGAAGAGGAAACAAAGCTATGTCAGTAGTAAAAACAGAAGCGGAATGGGATATGAAAACAGATTGGAATACAGAAACAGATTGGAATACCGAGGGAGAAGGAACAACTATTTTGAGTTTAGAAAAAGAATCTTTTTATCCGATGCTTCGAGATATGGAAACCGGCATTGTTTCTATCATAAAAAGCTGTCCGTTTTACATTGGCAGTGCAGAAGGGGTAAATCAGTTAAAAATATCAGATAAAACAGTAAGCAGAGAACATGCAGTGATATTAGAAGCTTTTTACGAAAACGGGGGAGAAGGATATATTCTGCGAGATTTAGATTCAACAAATGGAACGTGGATAGACGGAAGAAAAATAAAAAGAGGCAGCCAGGAAAGATTACAAGAAGGAGCAACGGTCCGCTTTGCACAAAAAGAATATAGATTTCTGTTGGAACATACAACAATCCAGTAATACAGTATGTGGTCTCTTGCACTAAAATGCCATCCCTTATATAATGGGGATAATAAGATAAAGAAAGGTAAGCAGGAGATTTTATGGAATTTACAGAAGCATTGCAGGAATTCTTATTTCACCAGGGGTTTCAGAGAATAAAATATGATTCAAAGATTTTATGGGGAAAGGATGCCAATGGAAAGTTATCGCTGCTAGAGATTGTTCCTCCGGTATTACCGGGACAGAAAAAGATTTCGTTAGAACAACGAGAAAGAGAAATGGCGGATATCGAACGTCAGATTATGATAAAGTACCAGAAAAAAGTAGAACATCTCCTATTGATACTGAAACAGGGAGAGCCGGATACAGAGGAAAGAAAAGAAGCAGAAAGTTATCCGGATGTATGGTTTTTTGACATAAAGGCAGGGCAGCTCTATATTTATGAGTATCAAAAATCAGAATATTATAATCTGGAAAATGATCTAGAGCCATTTACACAGAAATTTTTGCAAAAAAAAGCAGCAGAAGAGAAAAAAGAACTTCATCAGATGTTAACACCAGTGAATACGATGCTTGTTCTTATCAACGTGCTTGTTTTCGCGGTATTGAGCTTTTTCGGAGATACAACAAATGCAGAATTTATGGCTGCACATGGAGCGATGGATTGGGTAGATATTGTAGAAAAAGGACAATACTATCGCCTGTTCACATCAATGTTTCTCCACTTTGGAGCAGACCATCTTCTCCAAAATATGCTCATTTTATTATTAATTGGATGCAGATTAGAAAGAATCACCGGAAAGCTGGCATATTTTATTATATATATCGGAGCAGGATTAGCAGGAGCGGTAACCTCAGTAATTTTTACCCTGGGGGCCAGTCCAAACACAGTAGGAGCTGGAGCATCCGGAGCAATCTTTGGAGTTATGGGTGGACTGCTATTCTGTATTCTGGCAGATCTTATTCAGAAAAAGAGACACAGAGTAGAAGAAATCGGATTAACAGGAATGATCTTCATGGTCTGTTCCGCACTATCCTATGGTTTCTTCTCTAATGGAGTTGATAATGCAGCTCATATAGGAGGACTTATAGGCGGGTTTTTACTCACTATGTTAAGTAGATTACTATGTAAGAATAGATAGATTTGGAATCGTGGGCTTTCCTTTTTCCATGATGTGTCATAACCTATGGGAGTAAGAACAGTTCTTGGCATTGGGTGTGGCATAAATGGCAGAGAATTCATATGTAATATAGAAATCGTATGCAAAATTTATGAAATAAGCGTGGTATTTATAGTATAAAGGCAGATGCTTTGCAGGTTTTGCGTTACGCCACTTGAGAACAAATCCGCCACCGAGCGCGTTGTTTGAGCGTTAGCGAGTTTTTAGCGCGAATGGCGTTTTTATAAAATGTTCGAAAGTGGAGTAGCAAAACGCAAGACATCTGCGCTTTATACTATAAATACCACGCTTATTTGTAAGTTTTGCATACGATTTCTATACTATCCATAACCCTCTGCCATAGGGTTAGAGGCTGTTTTGCAACAGCCTCTGTTTTTCTTAATCACCAAAAGAGATTCCAAGATGTTTTGCCTGAAGCACAATCTGATCATCCGGGGAGACATACTTTAACTTTCCGGCTGTTTTTTCCAGAGGAAGTGTAGTTACATCATACCCTTTCATGATAAGCAGTTTGCCGTAATCTTCTTTAGCAATCAGTTCTGCAGCTGCCACTCCGAGGCGGCTGGAAATAACGCGGTCAAATGGAACAGGGCTTCCGCCACGCTGTGTATGACCAGGAATAGTGACACGCACTTCCTGACCGGTTGCTTTTTCAATCTGTGAAGCAAGCTCATAACCAACGGTAGAATATTTACGTTTGGCAAGCTTTGCCTTGTACTGTTTCTTTGAAAGCTGGGCATCTTCTTTTGAGATGGCACCTTCTGCAACTGCAAGGATAGTGAACTGTTTTCCCTGTTCATTACGGCGTTTAATAGCTTCAATGACGTGTCTAAGATCATAAGGAATTTCAGGGATAAGAATGATATCCGCTCCTCCGGCGATTCCGGCATGGAGGGTAACCCATCCTACTTTATGTCCCATCAGTTCTACAATAAATACACGATTGTGGGAAGCTGCAGTTGTATGAATACAGTCAATTGTCTGTGTAGCGATATCTACGGCACTCTGGAAGCCGAAAGTCATATCTGTTCCCCAGAGGTCGTTATCGATTGTTTTTGGAAGGGAGACAATATTAAGGCCTTCTTCTCTTAAAAGGTTTGCTGTTTTCTGGCTGCCATTACCGCCGAGAATGACGAGGCAGTCTAAATCAAGGTAACGGTAAGTTGCCTTCATTGCTTCTACTTTATCAAGACCGTTTTTGTCAGGAGTTCTCATTAACTTAAAAGGCTGTCTGGATGTACCGAGGATTGTACCGCCGGTTGTCAGAATACCTGAAAAGTCCTGAGAAGTCAGTCGTTTGTAGTTGCCGTAAATTAATCCTTTATACCCATCGATGAAGCCGTAAATCTCAACATTTCCCTCAAGGACGTTAAGACCCTTTACAACGCCACGCATGGTAGCATTTAAACTCTGACAATCTCCACCACTGGTCAGCATACCAATTCTTTTCATCGTAGTCATCTCCCATTCTTATCTGATGGTCTCTTAAAAATCCGCAAGTACTGTTACAAAGAATTTTTAAGAGAGTAATCTAAGTTATGCAATTAAAGTCCTGTATTTAAAACTTTATATTTAAAGTGCTATATTAAAATCTGTATCTAAAGTTCTACTCGTCCATCTAGCGCTCTTGAGAGGGTTACCTCATCAATATATTCTAATTCACCGCCGATAGGAACACCGCTTGCGATGCGGGTCACCTTTATTCCAAGAGGTTTGACCTTCTTGGTGATATACATTGCAGTAGCTTCTCCGTCAAGACTGGAGTTTGTAGCAAGGATCAACTCTTTTACTTCTGGATTTTTAAGGCGTTCTTCAAGTTCTTTGAAGCGAATATCATCGGGACCTTTTCCAAGACTTGGAGCGAGGGTTCCCTGAAGAACATGATAAACACCATGATACTGACCAGTTTTCTCGTAAGCAGCCAGGTCCTGTGTATGTTCTACGACCATGATCGTACTGTGATCTCTTTTCGTACTCGCACAGATTGGACATACTTCAGAATCAGTCAGTGTACAGCAGTATTTGCAGTAGCGGATCTTTTCTCTTGCGGTAACAAGTGTCTGTGCAAGATGATGCACATGCTCTTCCGGCATGTTTATGATGTGAAAAGCGAGACGCTGTGCAGACTTACTGCCGATACCGGGAAGTCGTCTGAGTTCATCAATAAGATTAGTAATCTGGGTACTATAATAATTCATTAAAATCCGAATCCTCCGCCAAGGCCGCCAGTTAATTTAGAAAGCTGAGCCTGGGAATCTGATTCCATCGCACGAAATGCTTCATTTGTAGCAGCCATGATAAGATCTTCTAACATTTCGATGTCATCAGGATCTACTACTTCTTCAGCAATCTTAATAGCAGTCACTTCTTTTTTACCGGAAACAGTAACAGAAACAACACCGCCGCCTGCAGTTGCTTCGTAAGTCTTCTCTTCTAAAGCCTTTGTAGTCTCAGCCATCTGCTTCTGCATCTTCTGAGCCTGTTTCATTAAATTGTTCATGTTACCAGGCATGCCACCTGGGAATCCACCTCTTTTTGCCATAATAAAAACCTCCATAAAAAATAAATAATTAATAAATTCATATATCACACGCAGATATACATAAAGATGCGTAAATTCACTGCAGAATCTGCGATGGAATAACGGAATATTTTAGAGTATTTATTCAAAAATAACCGTCTGATGAATCTTGCTTAGATCAATATAGTTCGATTGTTCTGCCGGCTGATGGGAGTCAGACGTACACTCAAATGTTACGACCTTTCCAGTCTGTTCTGCAACAAGTTCGGATAAAAGGTCCAGATTTTTGTGATGTTCCCGCTCAAAGTATTCTTTAGCAAGACTGTTGTTTGTGAAAACAAGCTGTAAAATAGTACTGTTGTCTGCAACAGCGACTCTTGCCGCACGAAGAAACTGCTGCATAGGCATGGATGACTGATTGACAATGTCATTCCAGCGGTTCGCTATTTTCTTTAAATCCTCTGCTTCCGCAGGAGAAAAACGCTTCTCCAACGCTTCTTCCGGTGAAATCTGTTCTGCCGGGCTTTGTGACAATGCACTGTTACCAGCAGATACACCGCCGTTTGCAATACCTCCAGCGGCTGCGCCGGGAGACGGGTTAATACCGCTGTTATTCCCTGCACCACCAGCAGGAATCACAGGAAGTCCCTGTGCCAGCATAGCCTCTAACTGCCGGACACGTTCGGAAAGACTTTCTGTATCCGATTCCGTTTCCGGACGGCAAAGCTTAATAAAGCCGACTTCTAAAAGAACTCGCTTTTGTGTGGCAGTTCGAATCTGGTTAGACAGCTCCGAAAGCAGTCGGATATAACGCAGGAGAGCGGTAGTATCTACCATGGCACATTCCTCTTTTAAGGCAGCAATCGTTTCTTTTGACATGTCAAGGCTTTCTTCTGCACCCTCTTGATCCTTTAATATAAGAAGGTTGCGAAGGTACCAGAGAAAATCAGAAAGAAACTGCGAAAGCTCCCGTCCTTCTGTGATCATGGTGTCAATAATATCAAGAGCAGACATGGAATCCTTCTTTAAAATACTCCGAAGCAATGTGCTGAAAACAGAAGTATCCGCAGTGCCAAGAACCTCTAAAACATTCTCATACGTAAGCGTCTGTCCAAGATAAAATGCGATGCACTGGTCAAGAAGACTCAATGCATCTCGCATAGAACCATCCGCAGCACGAGCAATGTAACGCAATGCTTTCTCTTCCGCATCAATCTGTTCCTTCTCCATCAACGATACAAGGTGACCTGTAATCGTATCAACAGAAATTCGTTTAAAATCATATTTTTGGCAGCGGGAAAGAATCGTAACAGGAATCTTATGCTTTTCTGTTGTAGCCAGAATAAAAATAACATAAGAAGGAGGTTCTTCGAGTGTTTTCAGCAGAGCATTAAATGCTCCGGAAGAAAGCATATGAACCTCATCGATAATATATACTTTATAACGTCCCTCAACAGGGGAATACTGTACCTGTTCCCGGATATCCCGGATATTCTCCACACCGTTATTAGAAGCCGCATCGATTTCGAGTACATCAAGAGAACTTTGTGCGTTAATTGCCTGACAGGAAGGACAGGCATTACAGGGGTTTCCGTTGACCGGATGCTCACAGTTTACTGCTTTTGCAAAAAGCTTTGCAATAGAAGTCTTACCAGTACCTCGTGTACCACAAAAAAGATAGGCATGCCCTATTCGGTTATAAATAATCTGATTTCTCAATGTCTGGACAATGGCATCCTGTCCTCTTACTTCATCAAAATCATTCGGACGCCACTTCCGGTATAAAGCCATATAGCCCATCGAATCACTCACTCTCCCAGAAAAATATGCAAAAATATGCTTAAAATATTTTAGCATATTTATAGGGATACAGGCAACTATAGCTTTTCACGAATAAATGAACTTTTATTATAAAAAATTTTCATAAATAAAATCCTTTCGTTTGCCATAGGCGGAAACCCACTACCTTTAGGTCGTGGGTAGTTGACCCAAAGTATTTAAAAACGAAGCAAATTGCTTTAGAAAAGTATGCCGTTCCTCATTCTGTGCAAGAACCTTCTGCAATTTCTCCAGCGTTTTTGGCGGAATCCAGCTTTTTCTGTGATTGTAGTACTGATTGGAGATTTTCCAGAACTTTTCCGGATATAAAAAAAGTAAATATAAGAAAAGGAAATCTTTTTCGGCAAGGCGGCGGTAAATAGAGTAGCCGGAAATACCCGTCTCAAAAAAAGAATAGTCATAATGATTTTTCTCTAAAGTTTTCCGGAGAAAAAGATATAAGTCAAGTAAATAGGGCTGATAGCACATAGATTCAAAATTCACAGTTGCGACAGAATAATCCGGTAAGATTAGCACATTATGATAATGATATGCGCCATGACATACGCCACAGCCGGTACCGGCAAGTTCTGGTTCGACTTTAAGAAGGCGGGAAAGCGCATAAGAAGCTTCCTCATAGAAAGAATCAAAGCACTTCATATAAAGAAGTTCAAAATCATTTTTACCATGAACATGACCAATAAACTTTCGAATAGAACGAAGCTCCCGGTTCTTTCGTTCAAAGAGATGGCTGGTAGACTCTGTTTTCAGATTTTCAAAAGGAATCTCTTCAATAGAAGAAGAAACCTTATGTAAAAATGCAAGATTCCGGCAGGAGGCAGCAACATCTGAAAGATTCCGGCAGTCACACTCTCGTCCTTTAAAATAATGTTTTAAAATAAAAGCGGTTCGGTAGCGGTCATAAGTAACCAGGCTTTCCTCTTTTGTGAGAAAATACCGGTCAGTAGCGGCGTAGCCTGCTTCGGCAAGCTTTTCCTTCCATTCGTATTCCAGAGCAAGCTTCTGGAGGGAACCATGATATTCTTTTAATAAGGCAAGTCCCTGCTCTGTCTCGCACTGGAAAGTTCCGCGGCTTCGAAAAGTGGACAGAACTTTTATATCGTACTGCTCTAATAATTCCTTGTATTTTTCACTCAAAAAAATCCCTCCATTAACATAGGATGTAATCTCGGAGTCTTTCTTGCACTTGCTTCTCACAAAAGCAAGTGAAAAAAGCTTCCGAAAGTACATGATAAGACAGACAATGGGTTACACAGTGGTAAATATGGTCTATCCTATGTATAAAGAAGGGATGTTATGTGTAAAATTATTGAACTTCCTGATAAATTTTCAAGGCAAGTTCTTTAAGCCTTTCATAATCATTCAGCTCTGGATTATTCAGCACCTGTGAAAGCAAAGCATTCAGAATCGCACCGATGATCTTTCCCTCAGAAATGCCAAGCGCCTTTAACTGATTTCCATTAATCTTCAGATCCTTTAAAGTAAGACAGTCATTTGCCGCAAGAATCTCATGGTAAGCCTGACGGGTTTCCTTTAATGCAGTGAGCTTTTTAAGACGCATAAAATCACTCTGTGCAGAAATATCAGCTTCCATTACGTCAAGAAGATATGGGAAAAGATTCTCACCTACAGAATGAATCACCCGGCGTACATGCTTCCGTCCTGTGCCTAAAGCATCATTAAAACGGATATCATGATGCGCGATAAGTGTTGTGACCATCTGGGTGGTCTGATTATCAAACTTAAGACGGCGAAGAATCGCCTTGCTAAGTACGGCACCGGCTTCATTGTGATTATAAAAATGATCGATTCCATTCTCATCAGTAGAGCGGGTCTCCGGTTTTGCGATATCATGAAGCAGCATCGTAAGGCGGAGAATCGGATTTGGAGCAATCGTTTCTACCGCATGAATCGTATGGTCACCGACAGAATAGATATGATGCGGATTATTCTGCGGAGTTTCCATCATCCGGTCAAATTCCGGCAGAAAAACACTCGTAAGCCCGGTTTCATAAGCTACACGAATCATTTCCGGATGTCCGGAAATCAATAACTTTAACAGCTCAATCTGAATACGTTCCGCACTGACATCTTTAAGGAATGCATGCTGTGCTTCGATGGCAGCTAAGGTTTCTTTTTCAATATTAAAATTCAACTGTCCCGCAAAACGAACCGCACGAAACATTCGCAGTGCATCCTCATCAAATCGCTCTGTTGGATTACCGACACAGCGGATGATACGGTCATTCAGATCCTGAATGCCACCAAATAAATCCACAAGACCCTTCTCTTCATTATATGCCATTGCATTGATCGTAAAGTCACGACGCATCAGATCTTCTCTTAAGCTGGAAGTAAAAGTCACATCATTCGGACGGCGGTGATCCTCATATGTTCCGTCAATCCGGTAAGTTGTCACTTCATATCCGACCTTATCCATCATAATCGTAACTGTACCATGTTTTAAACCAGTATCGATTGTTCTTGGAAACAAAGCCTTCACCTGTTCCGGCAGAGCGGAAGTTGTAATATCCCAGTCTGCCGGCTCTTTGCCAAGAATAGAATCCCTTACACAGCCACCGACAACAAAGGCTTCATAACCATGGGAAGAAAGCGTCTTTATAATATCAGAGGCATGTTTTGGAATAGAAATATGCATGGGGCAATCCCCCTCCTCTCAAAAAAGTTTTATTTCGCTATTGTTATGATTATAACATATAATTGGGCGGACGAAAATAAGGAAGTAAATTTCTATCAGCAGGCGCATATAAATAAAATAACATTGATGTTTGGAAGTATTGATATGGTTTACAATGCAAGAAATCAGACATATCGTATCGTACTTTTTTTCATATGGATAATGATATCAGGCATCTATATGACTGCCTGTACGCCCATCTTTCCTCAAAACAATTTTCACATCAGTAAGCTGGGAAATAAAAGCCAGGGTCAGGAAGTAAGCTACGAGATCTGTGCGGAAAAAAACATGCCGCACCGCCTGCAGAAAATAATAGAAAACCGGAAAAATCGTCCGGGAACATTTGCATATAAAAATTCAAAATATACCTATCTGGTAGTCTGTTATGGTGAAAAGCCATACAGTGGTTACAGTATTCGCATTGAAGAATGTTGGAAAGATAAAGAACAGCTCTATCTTAAGACACAGCTGATCGGGCCATCGGCGGGAGAAGAAATCATAGAAACACGAACCTGTCCTTTTTTAGTTGTCCGGTGTGAACGGACAGAACGGTTATGCCGTATAGAATCCTGAAAAATGAATTGGCAGAGACGGAATCATAAATCAGCCGAAGAAAACATATATTAATAGCAAAGACAACAAGCAGGGCAAAGTATGTCCGCGCGCAAAAATCGTTATGCAGGGTGGAGGATGTATTATGAAGGTAGAGAAAAAAGCAGTTCGTTCCGGTATTTTAAAATTAGAAAAAAATGTGCAGATTACACTGGACGAAGATATGAACGTGCCGGATACCCGGCCGGATGTGGAGAAAATTATCGAGAGCAGGGGAGAAGTACATATTGATGAAATTGAGGTGTTAACAGATCGTCTGCGCCTGCGGGGAAACTTCCTCGTGCAGATACTATATCTAAGCACAGATCCGGAGCAGCAGATTTCCTGCATGGAACATGACTTTGCCATTGAAGAATTTATGAATGTAGAAGGCGCAGAGAGTAGCGATATCGCCAAAGTAACAGCAGATCTTGAAGACCTGACGATTTCCATTATCAATTCCAGAAAATGCGGTGTCCGTTCCGTTATATATTTTCACATTGCCATCTCCGAAATGAAATTTGTTGAATGTACAACAGGAATCGAAAAAAAGGAAAATGTCCAGTGTCTGTATGAATCTCCTTCCATGACAGAAATTATCATGAATAAAAAAGACATTCAGCGGATTAAAGCAACAGTCAGCCTCCCGGCAGGCAAGCCAAATATCCGGGAAATTCTGTGGAATTCGACCCAGCTTCGAGATGTGGATATCCGAATGTTAGAAAACAAACTCGCGATTCGGGGAAGCGTTTTTCTCTTTGTTCTGTATCAGGCAGAAGAAGGAAAAGAACCAGTACAGTATTATGACTGGGAAATCCCATTTACTAACGAACTAGAATGTGCAGACAGCCAGGAAAATCTTATAGGAAATATTGCCGTTCTTCTTGGAAACCATCAGGTGACGATCAAGCCGGATATTGACGGAGAACCACGCGATATAGAAATGGAAGCCGTTTTAGACCTTGATCTGAAAGCATATCACGAATTTAAAATGCCGCTTCTCAAAGATATGTATGCAAATAATCGGAAATTAAAATTAAAAACCAGCCCAATTCAATTTGAAAACCTCATTTTCCAGAACAATGCAAAAACAAAAGTAAGCCAGCGGGTAGAAGCGGCAACGGGAGAAATTCATAAATTATTACAAGTCCTTAATGTAGAAGGAAATGTACGGATCGAAGACTTTCATTTCACGAAACAAGGCATTGCTACCGAGGGACTCATTTTTTGTAACGTGCTTTACATAGCAGGAGACGATACCGCCCCAATACAGTCAAAAGAAGTTGTGATACCATTTGAATATTTAGTAGAAATTCCCGAAGTAATGGAATCCGACCGCTGCGAAATCCGGGGAGTATTAGAACAGATCGGCGGTTACGTCGTAGACAGCAACGAATTAGAAATCCGCGCAGTTGCCGGAATTTATGTCACCGGATTCTCACCACAGACAATGTACATGATTGATGAGGTAGAGGAAATTCCGTACACAGAAGAAGAAATCTCCAAAATCCCATCCATTACCGGCTATATCGTAAAAGAAGGCGATACCCTTTGGAATATTGCAAAACATTACGGAACAACAATCGAAAAAATGAAACAATATAATGAAAATCTGACAGAACCACTCGAAAGCGGGCAGAAAATATTTTTGCTGAAAGAAATGGAGAATTTGGTGATTTAATTTCAAAGTTGTAAACAGACGAACTCAAAAAAGTTATTATGTAAAAACTGCTTCGTATCACTGCATGATGAATGCTCAGTTGCATTCATCATTTGCTCAAAGGCGCATTTTTACATAATAACTTTTTTTGAGTTCTGCGTATTGGGGACATGAAATTAAATCGGGAAGAGGCTTGGGTATCACTCTCCTCGCTCCGACATTACATCTGCAAGCTGCTCTTTTTTTATTTTCTGTTCACTTGGCGAATGAAATCACCTGAAGGATTTGGAGTGCAGGCTCAAAGGCGCATTTTTACATAATAACTTTTTTTAGCTATGCTTCCTGAATATTGTTAATTACTTCCTGCTGCTGTTTGAGGATATGCGCTCTCATCAGCTGTTTTGCTTTTACGGTGTCTCTGGTAGAGATAGCATCGAGTAATTCGCGGTGCTCTTCTACGAGATTGGAGCGCTGGCGGATATCCTTTACATACTCCATACGATAACGATAGAACTGTTCGCGCAGGTTATTGATGATAGAAATCAGCCGGTCATTGTTGGTTGCCTGAAAAATAGTATCGTGGAATGTTTCATCTTTGTTGGCAATATCAAGAATATCTCCTTTTTCTACGGCATGAATGAAGTCTTCGTGTGCCTGACGAAGTTTTTGAACCCCATCCTGTGTGATTCGTTCGCAGGCGAGTACGGTAGCAAACTCTTCGAGTACTGTACGGATCTCGATGACATCGCGGAGATTCTTTTCTGTGATTTTAGCTACCTGAGCGCCCTTTCTTGGAATCATGATAACAAGACCTTCGAGTTCTAACTTACGGATGGCTTCTCTTACTGGAGTACGGCTTACGCCAAGACGATTGGCAAGAGAGATTTCCATGAGGCGTTCGCCCGGTGCGAATTCGCCAGTAATAATAGCCTGGCGTAGTGTGTTAAATACGACATCGCGAAGTGGCAGATATTCATTTACATTTACGTTAAGATTTGTGTCCTTCATGAGTATTTCTCCTTCCCCTTTTTCCTGAATATTTTTCTCTCGGTGTTGACGAATGATATTTCTTTGTAGAATTTGTAAAATGCTTATGGTTTTTATGAGGCTTGGACTGTGGAAGGTCCTTGCTGAATGGGCGGACAACGGCAGTCTGTTTAATTCCCGGATCTTTGCGGAAGAATTCAGCGGCCTTTCCGGCGGCTTCTCTTGAAGTAAAGATACCGAATACAGTGGAACCGCTTCCACTCATAAGTGCACCAAGTGCGCCAAGTCGTCTCATATTTTCTTTAATTTGTATAATTGCCGGATAATGTTTTTGTGTAACCTGCTCCAATACATTACCCATGCGGTAAGTGATGCCGGTAAGATCGTTGTGATTAATCGCCTGAATCATGCCATCAATGTCTGGATGCTTCGTCTGTTCATCGAGATGAAGATTCTCATAAACAAACTTCGTAGACATGGAAAAGGTTGGCTTCACAATTAAAAACCAGCATGCCGGAATAGAAGGGAGTGGTGTTAAAATCTCTCCGATTCCTTCAGAAAGTGCGGTTCCTCTCATAATGCAAAATGGGATGTCAGCACCGAGGGTCAGTCCATGCTTTATAAGCTCCTCCTGTGTGATTCCCAAAGAAAAAAGCTGATTCATGCCTACCAGCGCTGCGGCTGCGTCTGTACTTCCGCCGGCCATTCCTGCCGCAACAGGGATATGTTTCTCGATTGTAGCATCGACACCGTCTGGAATATTATACGCAGTCCGGATCGTGTTAATCGCCCGGTAGACAAGATTCTTTTCATTGAGAGGGAGGTAAGGCAGATTCGAGGAAAGCCGAATCTGTCCGCATGTATTCTTTTGTAAAGTAATGAGGTCAAAAAGCTTCACTGTCTGCATGATCATTCTAACCTCGTGGTAACCGTCTTCCCGCCTTCTTAATACGTCCAGTCCCAGATTCACCTTTGCATATGCTTTCAACTGTAAGGGCTGAGTCATAAAAATTGTACCTCCTCTGTATCTTGTATACAATTATTATAACGCATTTTAACGAAAAATCAAGAAAGAAACGCTGGTATAAAAAAGAAAAAATTTCTCAATACTAACAAGGTATTTTTGTAAAAGATGCTTAAGGAGTTGTATACAAAATAAGCAGGAAAAGAGGGAGAAATGTGAAGATAGTATATGGCAGGAATCAGAAAATAAAAGGGAGCCTCACAGGGGATTTTGATAAAGATTATGCTTTTCTGGAAGCGGTGTTTGAACGAAGTGGTGATATCGTGAAGAATCCGTTTTGTATTGCGGATTTTTGCCGGGCGGCGGCAATTTATGTAGATGGCATGACGGATGCGGATATGGTAGAGGATTTTGTGATTCGTCCACTTCTTAAAAAGAAATGGGAAGAGAAAATAAGTGGGCGGGAGCTACTTTTTTATATAGAAAATCATGTAATGGAAACGGTGGATTGGAAAGAAGACGAAACCTTTGAGGATATTTTGACAGATATTTTATCTGGCAATACTCTTCTTTTATTAGAAGGCTGCAAAAAAGCAATTATATTATCAACGAAAAAGTATCCATCAAGAGGTGTCGGGGAAACGCAGCAGGAGATGGTAATCCGGGGCCCGAAAGATAGTTTTACGGAGAATATGCGGATAAATACAGCGCTGATAAGAAGGAGGATTCGTGATCCACGCCTGAAGATGGAACATACGATGACAGGGGAACGTTCGAAAACAGACCTTGCGATTATATATATGGAAGATCTTGTCCGGCCGGAACTTCTTGAAAAGATACGGGAAAAAGTGAAAAATATAAGTTTTGACGGTATTTTTGACGGAGGAATGGTGGAGCAGCTTCTTGAAGAGAATGCATGGAGTCCATTTCCGCAGTTCCAGCATACGGAGCGCCCGGATAAAGCAGCAAGTGGATTGTTAGAAGGACGGATTGTTCTTGCGGTGGACAATTCTCCGGGTGTTTTGATTCTGCCGGCAACATATCAGATGTTTTTTCAGGCGGGAGACGATTATTACACCCGATTTGAAGTAGCATCTTTTGCCAGAGTACTGCGATTTGCAGCATCGTTGTTTGCCATAGGATTTCCAGGCTTATATGTGGCGATTGCCGCTTTTCACACAGAAATGCTTCCGGCCTCTTTTTTATTATCGGTTGCTGTGGCACGCACAGGAATCGTGATTCCTGTTGCCTTAGAAGTCCTGCTGATGGAATTTCAATTTGAGCTGTTAAAAGAAGCCGGGATTCATCTGCCGGGGCAGCTTGGAGGAACGATTGGCATTGTCGGAGGACTCATCGTCGGGCAGGCGGCAGTCGAAGCAGGAATCGTAAGTACGATTGTCGTCATCGTTGTTTCCTTTACAGCGATTGCCTCCTTCATTGTGCCAAATGAATCGTTCGGGTCCGTTTTCCGTCTGCTGAAATTTCTTTTTATTTTCACAGCGGCAATCTGGGGAATCTATGGATTTTTGCTCACCTTTGCAGCATTACTCTTTCATTTATCACAGTTAGAATCCTTTGGTGTTCCATATATGCTGCCATCTGTCTGTGGGGAGAATTTAAATTATGACGAGAAAAAAGATGATTATGTCCGCTATCCATTTGCCTATATGTTAAAACGCCCGGTATTTACCAGAGAAGGACGGCGGATTCGGAAAAAGGAGGGCAGATGATGACAGAAGAAAACAAGATTTCGCCAAGACAGCTGCGGCGGACGCTTTTTATAGAAATGTTTGGGGCGGGGGCACTGTCCGTTCCTGCCCTTGCCTGTTATGATGGACAGTCCGGCGGTGTGGCGGTGCTTTTTTATGGGATTTTTTTAATCATTGCAACAGTTGTATTTTACATTCTCTCTGAAAAGATACAGGAGCAGTTTTCTGAAAATGCAAAAAGTTATGCAGAAATCCTTCCAAAATCAATACAGAGTATCTATTTTATTCGATTCGCTATAAATGTGGCAGCCCTCTTTTACTTTTTTGGGGAAACGATACAGACAGTATATATGCCGAAAAGTAGTTTTCTTTTTATACTGTTTCCGGCGGCGCTTCTTCTCTGGTATACGCTGAATACGAATCTGCAAAAAAGAGCCCGCTTTTTAGAACTTATATTTCCATGGATTTTTGTGTCGTATGGTATTGCAGTTTTCTTATCCTTTGTGGGCATTGAAACATCAATACAGCCGGGAACCATAAAAGAAGTCTGGCGGGATATTTTTTCAGATACCGCGATACAAAGCCTGCAAAACGGATATATTCTTTTCGTATGTGGCAGTCCGATAGAATTCCTTTTATTTTTAAAACCGGCAGCCAAAACAAAACAAAAAACAAAAAGAAGCATTATTACAGCAGCTTTTGGTGTTTTCTTTTGTAATGTATTGCTTATTTTTCTTGCAGTACGGACGTTAGGAAAAACACTTACTACACAGTCAGCGTGGCCGGTAATAAAAATGATGCAGCTGATTCGGATGTCAGGCGGATTCCTTGAACGCTTTGATATCCTTCCCGCCATAGTCTGGGTTCTCTGTATGATGGCAGTGATTAGCGGATATCTTTATTATGGAAAAAAGATGTTAGAACAGCTTTTATTAAAAAAATCAAAAGAAGCAACCTTGAAGAAAACAACCGCAAAAGAACCAATCGTGAAAAAAATAACCACAAAAGAAGGAATCGTGACAGGAATAAGCATACTTTGTCTTCTTCTTTTAGCCTGTCTTGTGGAAAAACAACCATATTTGTGGAATTCCTATCTGAAATATAAAATATTTGTGGATGTTCCGCTTGCATTGCTGTTACCGGTTTTCGTATATATCGCCGGCAGAAAAAATACAAAAAACAAGAAACAGGGAAAGAGTACGGAAACAGCGGATAAAATAAAGAAAACAGAACCGATTTTATATCTCCTTACAATCCTTTTTGTCCTTGGGAGTTCTTTTTCTTTAACCGGCTGCCGGCACCTGACGGATATAGAAGAAAAAAGTTATGTTTTGTCTCTGTATGTGGACAGGTTATCGGGCGGAGAAAAAGGATATGCGTTTCAGGTGGCAAGAGCAGACTTAAATAAGATGGAAGAACGAGACGAGGAAATTCCCTGTCAGATTACAAAAATAAAAGCAAAAACCTTGAAAGAATTAGAAGAAAAATATCTTCGGATTATTCCGGGAGAAATGGAGTGGAACCATATTTATACTATTTTTTTCAGCCCGGAAATGGCAGAAAATAAAGAAGCCTGTATACGTCTGTTAGAAGAATGGGACGGCGGCTGGCAGAAATCACCGAATGTTTTTCTTGTCGTAAGTTCACCATCTCCCGACAAGCTTTACAAAGTAAAAAATATTCCAAAAGGAGCAGCAGGTCAGGAAGTAAGTCTTCTTATAAAACAAAGCAAAAAACAACAAAAAATAAAATCTGATCTAAAAAATGATACAGAAAAAATTTGCGAAACTCCAATTGATTACCTGCGGCACACAGAACAATCCCCGGAAAAAAGCGTACTGCATCAGATTGTAATAGAAGATGGAAAAATTGTATTGATAGATAAAAAATAAAAAAATAAAAAAGGCGGCCTGCCGCATCTGCAGGTCGCCTAATGAATTAAATCATAAAATACATGGAAAAGATTCACCTTTTTTTCTGGGATATAACATAGTTTTGGATAGAAAGCGCACCACCAGTTATGTCCCTGCGCTTTGCCGATATCTATACGTAATGCCTGGTATTCCCCGGCGGGGAAGATGGCAGCTCCATAATGTCGTATTGGAAATCTTTCCTGTGTAAAATAGACCCGGACCGGTTTACCATCAGCAGCTTTTGCAGCAATCCGGGCGATCTGTTTTGTTTTTTTAGCAAGAGTTTGTTTTAATTCCCCGGCAGAATGTGCCTGTTCCACATCTGTTTTTACATATTGAAGGACAGCATCCCTCACGATCAGTTTTCTTTCCTGAGCCTCCTTTTCATCAGAATCTGCACGTACATGGAACCGCAGGGAATTATCATAGAGTAAACAGGTTTTTTCTATATAAGTCTGACACAGTATGCCGCAGCTGAATAATAAAAATATAATGATGCTGATAGAAAATGTTATTTTATTTAATTTGTTCGTATTATTTAACTTGTTCATAGATAAAGTATAGACATAAATTTGAGATTTGAGTCAGCGGATTAATTTTATCATTCCGGGTAATAGTTCTTGGAACTTTTTGCAAAGTAGAGTATAATTGTAAAGAAGTTTATTACAGGACGGTAAAATAAAAATGAAGCATAGAGAACAATACTTTTTCCGCTTTTTAAAGAGGGGAAGTATTTTTTTATTGGTATTTTGCCTTGTGGGCTGCGGAGCATCCGGTTCTGACCGGTCAGCAGAGCGAAAGTCAGCAGAACGAAAGACAAAAGAACAAAAGACAGAAGTACAGCTTGAATCGCAGGGGACTGTCGATATACCGAATTATTATCATAAAGGGAATCTTTTTCTTCCGCAGGCGGATGGGAAGGTGACAGAGGAACAAGAGGGAGTATCGCTTGACCTGTCTCATACGGACCAGGGATATTTTATGGTAGCGTATCAAGGCAGTGCAGATAAATTAATGGTGCAGGTAGAAGGAAGTGATAATATCCCGTACCGATATTATTTTGAGCCGGATGGTCACTACAGTGCACTTCCACTTACAGCAGGTAATGGAAATTACGCAGTGTCTGCTTATGAAAATGTGGGAGATAACCGGTATGCCCTTGTTTTTACGAAGACAGTGGATGTAGTGCTTGCAAATGAAGTTTTACCATTTTTGTATTCGAATCAATATGTGAATTTTAATGAGGATACGAAAGCTGTTACGCTTGCAAAGAAGCTGACAAAGGGAAAGACGGAGTTAGAGGCAGTGCAGGAAGTGTATGAGTATGTTATAAAGAATATAGTGTATGATGAGGAGAAGGCGGAGACGGTAAAGAGTGGATATTTGCCGAGTGTCGATGAGACATTGAAGACGAAGAAGGGAATCTGTTTTGATTATGCTGCCCTGATGACGGCGATGCTTCGTTCTTCTGGAATTCCAACCCGTCTTGATATCGGATATGCAACGAATATTTATCATGCATGGATCAGTACCTATCTTGAAGAACAGGGATGGGTAGATAATGTGATTCAGTTTGACGGAAAGAGCTGGACGATGATGGATCCTACCTTTGCGGCTGATGGTGGAGATGGAATAAAGGATTTCATTACGGATTCTTCGAATTATAATGTACAGTATATTCATTAAGAACTTTTGTTTTTGCAAATGATTTCGGAATCATAATCAACAAGGGAGAGATATAAGGGGACAGAAAATGTTATCAAATAGTGAGATTGCTGTGTTTTGCGAGCAGAGTGGGATGATTCTTGAATCCGGGCTATCCATGCTGGAAGGCATTTCGATTATGGAAGCGGATGTTGAAATGCAGAATACAGAATATAAGAAAATATATGCAGATATAAGAACTTGTCTTGAAGAAACAGGTATTTTTCATGAAGCACTACAAAAGGCAGGAGTTTTTCCGGATTACGTGATTCAGATGGCAAAGCTTGGAGAAGAAACAGGGAATCTTGACGTGGCGATGAAAGGTCTGGCAGCTTATTATGAGCGTGAAGAAAATACAATGCAGGATATCCGGAGTGCGATTTCCTATCCGCTAATGATTTTATGTATGCTGCTTACAATTATGCTTGTGATGATCGTAAAAGTCATGCCGGTATTTAATCAGGTGTATGAGCAGTTAGGAAGTCAGATCACAGGCCCGGCAGCAGTGCTTTTAAAAGCCGGGGAAGTATTAAAGCAGTATTGGGTTATTCCGGCAGTGTTCATCTGTATTTTTGCGGCAGGTGTGTGGTGGCTTTTAAAGACGATAAAGGGAAATGCTGTTTTGCGCAGACTGACAGGACGGTTCTTTTCAAGTAAATCTATCGTAAAAAGATTAAACAGTGCCAGAATATCTTCTGCACTTTCTATGGCATTGCAGAGTGGAATGGATTATGGAAGAGCATTTGATATGGCGGCAGCGCTTGTGGACGAGGATGAGGAGACGAAGAAGAAACTTTTAGATAGCAAAGAAAAGATGTTTGAAGGAGAATCTTTTTCAAAAGTAATAAAAGAAACACAGATTTATTCGCCACTCCACGCAAGGATGATCATGATCGCAGAAAGAACCGGGGAGGCAGATCAGGCACTTTCTAAGATTGCGGTACAGGTAGATGAGGAAGTAACAGCAGAAATTCAAAATTTTGTCTCAGTAATTGAACCTACGATGGTAATTGTTTTATCCATTCTTGTGGGTGCCCTACTTTTATCGGTAATGATGCCGCTTATGGGAATTCTTTCTGTGATTGGATAATGAAATTTCAAAATATGTGATGGAGAATGTGAAATGGAGAATGGAACAGGAGAGAATATAAAAAAGAAAGATAACACAGGTTTTATTCGAACAGAGCTTATTGTTCCGATCTGTGTATTTATTCTGATGATTGGGATGCTACTTTCCGGAGTATCGTCAGTGACAAAAGAGACGGCACAAAAGGAACAGGAAAGTCTTCAAAATGCGGTAATCCAGTCTGCTGTCCACTGTTATTCAGTGGAAGGTGCCTATCCGGAGTCTCTTACGTATTTAAAGAAGCATTACGGAATTACATGGAATGAGAAAAAGTATAAAGTAAGCTATGAGGTTATTGCAAAAAATATCCGGCCGGAAGTACAGGTGATTTTATTAGATGAATAACAGACAAAAGCAAATACATACGATTGATATGATTTTTCCGTTGATTTTTATTGTTTTTTTTGGATTTTGTGCAGTCTCTCTGGTTCTTTCGGGCGCACATATTTATCAGAAAACAACGGATGGATTGAAGCAGAATTACACAGTAAGAACAGCAGTTGCTTATGTGCAGGAAAAGATCAGAGAATACAGCAGCAGTTCACAGGTAGAAGTTTTGACAGAGCATAACCGGACAGTGCTAGCATTATATGAGCCGGAAGATACAGGATATGTGACGTACATTTATTTATATAAGGGAAAGCTGCGGGAACTTTTTACAAAAAAAGAGCGGGGAATCGAATGGGAAAGCGGACAGGAATTAGTGAGTGCAGATACATTTTCTGTCATAAAACAAAAGGATGATCTGCTTCGAATTCATCTTAGTGGAAGCGGTCAGGAAGAATTGGTTTATGTAAGGATTTATGGGGAAGATGAGCGATGAGAAGAGTAAGACATTCAAAGTCCGGATTATTTTTAATTGAATTAATGATATGCATTTTATTCTTTTCATGTACAGCAGGAATCTGTATCCGTTTTTTTGCAAAGTCTCATGAACTTAGTCAGAAAGCGAGGAATCTGTATCAGGCACAGCAGGAAGCCTCTTCTATGGCAGAGATTTTAGAAGGGGGCATAGATTCTCTTTATCATCGATATGTTTATTATGATAAAGACTGGAAACAGTGCGAGAAAAAGGATATGGCATATTGGCTGGAAGTATCGGAAACAGATGTAAAGCAAAAAGAGGCAGAGAATAAGACTGGTGATAACTCCGATAATAAAAAAACAGACTTAAAAAAGATAAAGATTGCCGTATATTCCGGAAAGGAAGTAAAAAAAGCACAGAAAGACGAAATTTATCATCTGAATCTGAGCATTTATGTACCACAGGATAATACAAAGCACGCTGCATCGACACAGAAGGAGGGGATGGAACAATGAAAAAGCGGGAAATCCCTGTAATGAATCTGGGTATTTCATTAATCATCTTAATCTTTATGAATGTATGCCTGGCGGCATTTGCTGTGTTATCCTTACAAAATGCAGTATCAGATTATGCGCTTACGAAGAAGACGGCGGCGCATACAACGCAGTACTATAAAGCGGTGAATAAAGTGCAGGAACAGCTTGCACAGAAGAATACAGAACTTGAGAAACAGTGGGCACAGAAAAAGACAGCAAAACAAAAAGAACTAGGACAAAAAGAAACAGGAAAAAATAGAACGGCACAAAAGACAGAAAAACAAAAACCTGTGAGATTGCCAGAAATAAGTATTATAGAAAGTGTTTCAAAAAGACAGCAGCTTGTTGTCACGCTGCATCTGGATAAGAGAGGCACAGTTCCGCAGTATTATATAAAAAAATGGCAGCTTTGTTCACCGGAAGACTGGCAGGCAGATGAATCGCTTGACGTAATGAAAAGTATAGAATAATGCCGAGGCATTTTTGAACGCAGCAAGAATACCGAGACATTCTTGCATCATATTTGGAGGAAAAGGTAGAATGGGAATACAGGAATATTTGCAGGAAGCAACAGAAAAGGGCGCATCAGATTTATTTATTGTAGCAGGTCTGCCCCTTACCTATAAGATTAACCGAAAGATGGTCAGAATCGGAGAACGGCTGATGCCGGAAGATACAAAGAAACTAATTGAAGATATTTATTCGATCGCGGAGGAAAGAAAGATAGAAACATTAGAGACGGCAGGAGATGACGATTTCTCTTTCTCCATATCGAATCTGGGAAGATTCCGCGTATCTACATATCGTCAGAGAGGTTCCCTGGCAGCCGTAATCCGCCTCATAGCATTTCAGTTACCAAACCCAGAAGAACTTAGTATTCCATCCCAAATTATGCAGCTGGCAGAATACAGAAAGGGACTTGTACTTGTGACCGGCTCTGCAGGAAGTGGAAAGTCCACAACGCTTGCCTGCCTGATCGATCAGATTAACAGTACGAGGGAAGAACATATCATTACATTGGAAGATCCGCTGGAATTTCTCCACCGTCACAAAAAGAGCATTGTAAGTCAGCGCGAGGTGAGTTCTGACACAGAAAGTTATAAAGTGGCGCTCCGCGCCTCACTGCGCCAGAGCCCGGATGTGATTCTTCTTGGAGAAATGCGCGATTATGAAACGATCAATATCGCAATGACAGCAGCAGAAACCGGGCATCTTGTCTTTTCCACTTTGCATACGCTTGGTGCAGCAAATGCAGTAGACCGTATTATTGATGTGTTCCCTGCGAACCAGCAAAGACAGGTGATCGTACAGCTTGCCTCTGTATTAAATGCCGTTGTCTCACAACAGTTATTACCGGATAAGGAAGGAAAGCTTATCCCGGCGTTTGAACTTATGACTGTAAATCGTGCAATTAAAAACATGATCAGAGAGAATAAAGTACATCAGATTGATGGACTGATTGCCTCTTCAAGCCAGGAGAAAATGTTCTCAATGGACTCTTACATTACAAAACTATATAAAGAAGGAAAAATAACTCAGGAAGTGGCATTGGATTATGCGGCAGCTCCGGAGTTAATGGTGAAGACACTTTTAAAATAAAAAGAAATAATCTTGGTATTGTTGTAACAAAATAAATAAAAATTTTTTGGTAATTTTTGTCGAAAATTCATTGACGTTATACAAACGTTATGCTATTATAAAGCTGTAAACTAATATATTCTAGTGGGCAAACCTTGCGAAAGCAGGGGACGCAAAGCCAAGGGTCTAAGGGCATAGCCTATGACAGCCGGTT
>JAFEHB010000502.1_pt1 | contig 26850 bp, 24 predicted proteins | sample 9267121 | NCBI WGS metagenome assembly JAFEHB01 (sample SAMN17103336, study PRJNA684904) | human gut metagenome | isolation source: diarrhea sample from child under the age of five | host: Homo sapiens | place: South Africa: Mafikeng, Mafikeng Provincial Hospital | collected 2019-09 | reverse complement strand
TTATGCTTAACTCAAGTAAAAATTATGTGGCTTTCATCCCATAGGCAAGCCTATGGGTTTTTCGCCACTAATTATAACAGGCGGATATGCTTCTTCAAATTGTTTCAAACAAAGTGTCAATGTGTCATCTAAATAGCTTAAAGCCTGATTTCTGATATTTACAGGAATACCATAATACGCTTCCGCAATACTACCGCATATAGCCCCTATTGTGTCACTATCTCCGCCAATAGAAATCGCATTTCTAATTGCATCCTCATAGTCCATTGATTCAAAGAAAGCCTCTAATGCCTGAGGAACTGTTCGTTGACATATTTCATTAAACTCATAAGTATCTCTTATTTCATCAAGAGTAAAATCTATCTTATAGAAATTCTGATTAATATAGTCTTTAATTTCTTCTTTTGTTGAACCTGTCTTAGCTAAATATATGGCGGCAGCTGTTGCCTGTGCTCCTTTGATACCTTCAGGATGATTATGGCTGATAGCAGTCACTCTTTTTGAGAGTGCTAACGCTTCTTCCAAAGAAGAAGCCACAGTACCTGCCGCACTTACTCTCATCGAGGCACCATTACCATAACTATTATAAGGCTTTGGATCATCTCCAAAGATCCAAAAATAGAAGTTAACTCCATAACCACAATAAGGATATTGTCTACCTAGTGACTGCATGCAATCTATTGTATTCTTTTCTAGATTTTCATAGTCAGGTTGACTTTTAAGTAATCCTGCTCCTATTGCAAGACTCATAATACTATCATCCGTAGGCATACATTCCTTTGTAAATAGTTCAAAGTCTTTCCCTTTATAGTTTTCCCATTCAAATCTAGAACCAACAATATCTCCAATAATTGCACCTAACATCCAATCATCTCCTTTTTAACATACCATAAGCAAAAATTTTCCCCACCTTTAGGGTGTTGGTTAAAGCAGGAAGCCTAGACTTCTAAGCAAAGCGAAAGTCAGGGTAGTTCTTATTTAGGTTATTTTTCTCAGAGTAATTTCTGTAATACGTTTTTAAAAATATAGAGCAAACGCCTATAATATATCATAAGAAAATCTGATTACAAAGGCATAGCCTGACTCGCATAAATAAATACGCCAATTCCTCCTAATAAGGATCCTACCACTGCAGCAATAATCAATACTTTCATACTTATTTGTTTATGGACAAACTTACAGATTAAAAATGTAATTAGAAATGCAATAAAAGCACATAGTAACGCAATACCAAGTAGCGTCCATAACCAGTTGAGTTCATGAAAAATCATAAAGTACTCCTTTCGTAAGAGAAAAGCATAAGAAGTTTATCCCCCTTATGCTTCACTATTATCCTAAAATTTTCTTTTTTAAGTTATTCAAATCATTTTCATCAGGATGTGTTAAGGCATGATCAAAGTTTTCAATGAGCATATCAATATTAGGCATATGATCAGGCTGTGCTTTCATCTTAACATATCTATCACGTACAGATTGTGACATCTTACCTTGACACATATACTCACCTACGATTGTATTACTTGCATCAATGCTTTTTTTCACATTATTTAAAATTCTCTGGAAATACTCTTCACTTACTCCAAATCCTGCTGTACCAAATAAGAAAATCTTCTTATTCTTTAAGGTTTCTAATAATTTAAGAGTTGCTGCATCCGCATTGCCTTTATCTGTCCAAAAACCAATATAAAGCATATCTGAATCTACTTCTTTACATGGTCCAAAATAATCACAGTCTTCTTTTGATAATGCATCTTGAATAGCTTCAGCAAGCATCTTTGTATTACCTGTTGGAGAACTAAATAGTATTGAATATCTTTCTTTTTCCATTCTTTCTACCTCTCACTCAATAATTTATCACAGTTATATTATAACACTATTCTATTTAAATAATAGCTGTAATCCCATTACAATCACCCACATATAGGCACATGTTTTAGGAATCATTAATAAACCAATTTTAGGTTTTTTCTTACTTAATAATGTGACTGGTAAATAACAGCCAAATGAGATAATAATAGCTGCAACCATTCTAGTCATATGAAGGTTACCTGTATTACCACTCATTGCATATAGAATAATTATTCCAATACCAGTCACTGCAAATACGGCATTTCTGATAATAGATAGTTTTAAGTTACCTTCATCACCGCACCAGTCATTTTGTGGTAAGAAACATACGACAATTCTAACAATAGCTGAAACATAGATCATTGCTTCTACAATAAATGGAGCTTTAAGTGTAGGGAATGTCAATTTCCAGATATAAAGTAAGATAATATAGAAAACAGTCATAGTAATAGAAGAAACCTGCAAACCTATGCCAAGCTGTCTCTTAATCTTTTCATTGCTTCCTTTGAATGCTCTTTTAATTCTAGGAACTAAGTGAAAGGCATCACCACCACATAAAGTAAGAGTTAAAATACCATATAAGGTAAATAGCATATTACCGTTGGCTTTTGCTAGAAAGATAAAGCCAGCAACTAAATCAAATAATAAATAGCAAGTATCAAAGATAGCTTCCATGATATCTGGCATTTTAGGTACATATTTTTCTTTCATATTGATCATCCTTTCTTTTGAATGCATTCTTCTGCATTTCTACAAATTTTCTCAAATACTTTTTTACATACTTTTATCTCATCTTGTGTGAGACCCTGAAGCATATCATGCGCAAATTGATTTTGAACATTGAGCCCTTCTTTCACGATTTCATTGGCTGAATCCTCTAAGAATAGTTCTACACGCTTCTTGTTATTTTCATTTGTCTTTTTAGTAATATATCCTCTGTCTTCTAATACCTTTAAGGCAGTTGAGACATGGGATTTAGTCGACTTTCTTATTCTGACAATATCTGCAGCAGTATTGTATTCAGGATTATGATACAAAAACATCAATATGTCATATTCCATCTTTTTAAGATTGTATTTATCACAGGTAGATGCGGTTAACATCTCATAATAGAGAGTAATTGTCTTATGTTGATCCCAGAAATACATATTAAGCCTCCTTGCATCGTTCTATTTAGAACTTTTAATTGTTCTATATAGAACATTATACCTAATAAGTATTAATGTCAATAAAAACGATTAATGATTTTTTATAAATACGTGAAATTGGATTCTTACAAGTATCAATGTATATGTAATTTCCATATTGTACACTAGACCATATATAGTTCTGATTACGATTGCTTTTCTTCAGCCATTACCTTAAAAGAAGAATACCATCAATCTCTCTCGCACCTCTATCTAAAATGAGATACTCAAAGAACTGCAGTTAATGCATGCTTAAAAACTTATTACACATTTCCATACCATTTGTAACATATAAAAAGCCAGCAACCATTATGTTGCTGACTTAATCTAGTTCTTTCTTGAAGTCATCTTATGACCTGAATAGACTGACATAATCATACAAATGAGTGCAATCAAACCAAATCCTGCATGAATCATCTTGTTCATATGTCCTGTTAAGAAAGTACAAATCATGGTGATCAGTGCACCAATAGACCAATATTTATGTGCTTTCATGTAATTCTCCTTAGTTAGTTTGTACTAATCATACTAACATAAATGAATTATATAAGCAAATAATTTATTCTCTTGTGACTGCATAAGGTGTACTATACCAGACTTTCTTATATTTTTTAGTATTTCCATTTAATACAGATTCCATACATTTAACGATTCTTAATACTTGGTTATCCATATTGTTATCTACACTACCATATATTTCACCAGACATGATTTTCTCATTCATTTCCTGGCTGTTGTTGATACCTAAAATAATAGGTAGAGCTAGATTCTTTTCTTTGTAATAATCATAAACTCCTAATGCCATATCATCATTATTACATATAACAGCTTCAGTACTAGAAATCGCATTGTTATCTAATTGAGAAAACTTCTTATAAGCAAGTTGTCTATTCCATGAAGCAGATAAAGTACCTAGTGTATTTAAAGGGAGGTCTTTACTGTTTTCTAAGAACCCTTTTGTTCTACGAATGGCATCATAGTGATCTTCTTCACCTTCTATAAGAACATAATCTATTTTTCCATTCTTATTTTTATCTACTCTATTTCTTTGTTCATTCCAGATTTTATGAAGCATCTCTCCCTGTATTTGTCCATCCTGAGAGGCATCTGTTCCCACATACCAGACATTATCTGTAATCTTTAAATCCTTTTCAGCAATATCTCGATTAAATAATATAACAGGGATATCTAATTCCTTTGCATTATTCAAGACACTTGCTGCAGAAGAAGGATCAACAAGATTAATAAGCATCATATCATAGTTCTGAGTATACATATACTGAAGCTGTTTATTTTGACGTCTTGAATTTCCTTTCGCATTACATATCTCATAAGAGATTTTCTTTTTCATATGCGCTTCATCAATTCTATTTTCTAGTGCTGTAATCAAGCTATTCATAAATGTATCATCAAGATCATAAACCGCAATACCTACATGAATATATTGATTTTCTTTAGGACGTGAACCTCCTAGTGCTGTAAGTGTTAAACATATAATCAGCACTATAAATAATAACCATTTATGTTTTCTTATCTTTTTCATAGCAACCCTCTAATATGTAAATAGCGAGGCTTTACTGCCTTTTTCTACTACTTTCTGATCAACTTTTTCTGGTTTTAAAGAAATAGTTGATAATCGTCTTTTTCCTTCACAATGACTAATCAGTTCTATACTCTTATAACCTAGTTTATAAGTATCTTCTATATAAATAGCATCTCTTTTTCCTGTAGATATCTCTTTTAGGAGATTAAAGTCCACAGGTAATCTCATTGTTTCATGAGAAGTTTGACTAAAAGAAGCAGTGTAGGTGAATGAGTCCTGCATTGTATCTGTAAGAGCTAATACATTCCCATATTCATACTGTGTTTTCCTCATATACTTTTCTGGATATACAAGTAATAAGCCCATGGCCTGATTTTTATATTCCTGTGAAATAAGATTATCGAGTTCATTTTGGGACAAATCATCCTTATACCAAACATCAAGCTTCACCTGATGATCATATGCGCAATCCTGTATTCCTTCCTGTATTTCTTGAATAAGCGATTGTGAATGCTTAGGATAAATAATCGCAATTCTTTTATTTTTCTGTGCATAATCCCTATCTCTTACATATAAAGTAGAAACAAATGCCATACTCAGTAATATCACAATGAGGATCATGTGTTTTCTTTTATTCTGTTTCATCTGCTTCCTCCATTTTAGGGATAGTAATAGTGGCAGTTGTTCCTTCGTCTAATTCACTTGTAATAGTAATACCATATTGTTTACCATAAATAAGCTGAATTCTTTCATGAACGTTTCGCACACCTATACCTGATCCACGTTTACTAGAAACAACCTGATGATGCATAATATACTCAAGTTTATCTTCTGTCATACCAAGACCATTATCTGCCACATCAATCTTGATAGTATCCTCTTCCTCATAAACACTGATAATAATCTCCCCATCCTCATACATGCCTTCCATTCCATGATAAATCGCATTCTCTAATAAGGGCTGAATAGAAAGCTTAGGAATGAGATATTTCATTAGTTTAGGATCTGCTTCTACCTTAAAGTCAAATTTATCTTTAAAACGGATATTCTGAATCTTTAAATAACTTGTTGCGTGTTCAAGTTCTTTACCTAAGGGTATCATATCCTTTCCCTGACTTAAGGAGATACGGAAGAACTTAGCAAGAGATGAAACCATTTCACCTGCTCCTTCATATTCTTCACTTCTAATCATCCATATTATAGAATCAAGCGTGTTATATAAGAAATGAGGGTTGATCTGTGATTGAAGTAGTTTCTTCTCCATTTTCTGTTTTTCACGTTCATTTTGACGGATTTCTTCCATCTGCTTCTGTAATTTATCTGCCATAATATTAAAATTGGCACTCAAACTCTTTAATTCTCCAATTCCTTCTTCTTTTGCACGAGAATTATAGTTACCTTTACCAAAATCTTCCATTGTAGCAAGTAATTGATAAACAGGGTCGGTAAAGTTTCTAAACACCTGAACATCAAACAATATCAAAATAGCTCCTACTAAAAGCAGAATAAACCAGATAATATAATGAAAACGACGGTTTTCTACTAATAGATTTGACATAGAATTCACTACCACAATATTCCATCCCGTATAGCCAATCTGTTTTCTTTCTACAAGCCAGTCTCCATTATGAATACTACGGTTGTTCTTAAATGCAGTGGATACTGTTTTTTCTTTATATAAACCAGAGGCGATACGTTTTTCAAAGGGATGATATAAAAAATCATTAGATTCATCCAATAAATAACAATAAGCTGATTTCTGGTTCTGATAACGATCTAGAATACCTTCTATAGGCTCTGTATAATACTGCATCAATAAAATACCTGATCTTATATTGCCAGCATTAATATATTCTACATAACGGCTAATATCCATGACATAACCTGATAAATTGGATTTCACTAAGTGTCGATGACCATATTGAATGGTTTCAGTATTCTTTTTCGCATTTTTAAACCAGGATTGTTGAATATCGAAACCACCGGACGATTCTCCAAAACTCCAGACCCTATTCCCATTCATATCATAAAGAGATATACTATAAATCCTATTTGATTCATTGGAGATTTTCTGAGTCATAACTGTTTTAAACTGAACATTTTCACAATCATATTTCTTAATGTTCTGATAATAAACATCATTCACAAGACTATTGATTTCACTTACTTCATTTTCTAGACTTTGTGCTAATGAGATTGTCTGTCGATCCATCTTCTCGACTGCATCTTTTTTAAAATAAGAAGAGAATAGATAAGAAAATAGCATCATACTGCTGATAATACAAGCAGCAATGGAAACAGACATAACAACAGGTAATATAACACGTACACTTAATTTCTTATTTTTCATTTTCTAGTTTCCTATATTTAGCGGGAGAGACACCGCAGTTTTTCTTAAATACATAGCTAAAATAATTAGGTTCTGGATATCCTACCATTTCACCAATCACCAGACTCTTATAATTTGTCTGAAGTAAAAGTTTTTTTGCTTCTGCCATACGTAATCCTGTCATAAAATTCATAAAAGTCCCACCTGTTTCCTGTTTAAATATCTTGGAGAAATGAGAGGTACTGACATGTAATGCCTCACAAACACTTTCTACACTTAAATCTGGATCAGAGAAGTTTTCCTGAACTATCTTCTTAGCATTATCTACAAGTATCACATTATTATCTATACGTTTTTTCTGTACAAGAAGGCGAATCAATTGACAATAATCAAGTAGCCAGTGATCTAATTCCTCTCCTGTAGTGAGTGCAAGAATAGTAACGGCCATCTTTTTTGATCCAGCAAATTCTCCACTAGAAGAAATATGATATTTCTTATATAATCTTGCGAAAGAAAATGATATCTCCATAATCACCATCTGATATTCATTAAGATTATAATGAGCTTTATGAAGTAAATTTATCAATTCTTCAACCTGTTTCTTAAGTTCTTCTTCTTTACAATAGGTAATTGTTTTTCCAATCTGTTCTACATAAGCATTCCAATCTGTTTCGACTTCTTCTTGAAGCATTAAGTCATTATAGTATGTATAGCTTTCATCAGGAAGTACCAGATTATATTCTAAAGCATCTTTAGCCTGTGTATAAAGTGAAGGTATATCTTCTCTTTTATTTCCCGTACCACTTATTCCGCATGAAATATGAACACCAAAAATACGTGTAATCATAATTGATGCTTCTTGCAGAGTACGTGTTATTTTTCCTATTTCATGCTTTTTATTCGCACTTAAGAGGAATATTTCTTTGTCCCCTATTCCAAACTCATATCCCTTAGAAATCTTATCCAATGCTTCTTTAAGTGTTTCTTTAATAGAAAGTTCACTAAAAACATCCTGATGATTTTCTTTTTGTATTTTAACTGCAACAATACAATATTCCTGTTCATCAAGTTCTAGTCCAAGATTCTTGATCTGCTGTACACATTCTTCTTGATCCATCGTACCTAGAACCATCTGTGTAAAAAACTGCTGTCTTAAGAGTGGAAGACTTTTATAATAAGCATTTTCTAAACGAGTCCAGTTGATTTTTTCATTATATTCGTCCTCTAAACTTTGATGCATCTTTTCTAGGAGTTTTTTCATCTCATCATAGTCAATAGGTTTCATCAAATATTCTGATACACCGTAGCTGATAGCAAGTCTGGCATATTCAAAATCATCCCATCCAGAAAAAAGAATAACCTTAGTATTCATATAATTATCATGAATAGTCTTAGCAAGTTCTAATCCATCCATAAAGGGCATCTTGATATCACTAATAACTAAATCAGGATGTAAGTCATCCATCATTTCTAATACTTCTTTCCCATTTTGTGCTGTTCCTGCCACTATGAATCCTAATTCCTCCCAATTAATTCCCTTCTGCATACCATAGAGGATATTCTGTTCATCATCAGCCAAAATAATACTAAATGTTCTCATATGCACACTCCCTTACTTTTTATTATCATAACACTTTTTATTATATACGCGAAATAAGAACAAGCCGATTTCAGTTTATAAAATCAGCCTGTTCTTTAGAATTAACTATTAATTTTTTCTACAACTTTTTTCATGAATTCATCATCTAACTTATATTTCTTCTTAAATACGATATAAGCTAAGATAACACCAATAGTTGGTACAACACACATTAATACACGAATTGAGTTCTGTGTCGCAAGTGACTGCACTGCATTTGGAACATAACCAGTAAGTTCTAGTACGAAACCAATTGCAAGTGAAGTGAAGGCGGCTGTTAATTTAACGATTAATGTCTGTAATGAGAAGACAACACCCTCATTTCTGTCACCTAATACATATTCACCATAGTCTACAACATCAGCTAAGAATACAGTTGCACATCCAAGTTCTAGACCAGTACCAGTCTTAACAATAATACCTGCAATAGCAGTTAACAAGATATTTGTAGGACAAACAAAACCAACAACAAGTAATAAGATTAAACCAATTGGAGGTAATGCACATGCGAATAAGAATGCTTTCTTTCTTGATAATGCTTTAGTAACCTTAGGGAAGATAAGAAGACCAACAACTTCAGCAACTGAAGCACTGATCATGAAAGCTGATAACATACCAGCGTTATTACATACATAACTAAAATAATAAGTGGCAACACCCATGATTGCCTGAATAGCAACGTTATATAATAGAATTAATAATACTGCCCATCTTAACTGGTCATTTTTCTTAATAACTGTGAAGATGTCTCTGAATTTCATCTTTTCCTTTTTTTCATCATTTGTCTGAACTTTAGGAAGGTTTAAGACACATACTGCCATAGTGAAAATGAATGTAGCTGCGATGATTAATGCGAATCTATGATAACCAATATAATTTCCACCAAGACCCTTGATAATCTGAACACCAAAACCAGCAATAATTAATGACTGACCAATACTTGCGAAGATTCTTGGAAGTACTGATACTTTTTCACGTTCTTCTGGATCAGAAGTTAAGTTTGGAATAACTGACCAATAAGGAATATCCATGATTGTATAAGTCATACCCCATAAAACATAGATAACTGAAGCGAAGATACAAAGATTTACACCTGTAAGATGGAAATCTGTGAATACAATAACGAATACAAATGCGTTAATTAATGTTCCTACTACTAACCAAGGAATAAATTTACCATAACGGCTTCTTGTATTATCTACAAGCATACCCATAAATAAATCATTGAAGGCATCCCAGATCTTCGCAACGAAGAACATTGTCCCAATGAATGCTGGTGCAACCTTAATGATATCTGTGAAATAGATCATTGAGAATGTGGCAATCATACCATAAATCAAGTCTTTACCTAATGCACCAAATGCGAATGAATATTTTACTCTACCAGGAATCTTACCCTGATAAACGACACTACTTTTACTGTTGTTTTCCATATTTTTCTCCTTCTTTTTTTGTTTTGTGTGTACATCACTCTTACTGCTCCTAAATGATACCGCTTTTATTCATGAATGAACATCTGATATTCTATTCATAAAATATGAATTTCTATTTTGTTACATGTTGTTAAGGATATTTTCAGACAGTCTAGATAAATAATATGTATATCACAAAACTAAGAAGGAGGATTCTTCCAAAATGACTATATGAATTTGCATAGAAGAAAGGAGATAGCTTTGGTGTCTCCTAGGCCCCTCTACTATTGAAACGTAGCAGAAATATTTCAATAATAAATACTACTTACTCAACAACAAGATATTTTCATTTTGTGTATCGTTGTCCAAACTTAGTGTAAGCTTTTTTTAAATCGGCAACTTAAATTCTATGGATTTCAGCCACTGACCATTCTCTTTGCGTTCTTCGTAAATCTGTACATTATCTACTAACTGTGACAGAAACTCTCGTTTTTCAGCTTCGTTCATTTTGGCATACAGCTTATCAAAAAAATGAGTGCCTTGTAAATATTGTCGCCGGTAATCTTATCTGCCAGCAGAGCGCATTTCTTAGTTTTTGCAGATATAAGCAATTCCTCTGTAGAATAAAATGGTTCTCATCATTCTTATATCCAGTAATTGTAAAATCAACAATACTGCTGTTTTCATAGATTTCATCACTAGTTATTTCTTGTTCTTGCATTTTAATCTTGCACACATTACATAATGTATTCTTATATAAGAAAAAAGCCACCATTTATGATGACTCCTACACTTTATCTTTAATTGTCTTCTCTACTTCAATAATACGTCTACCAATTCTCTTTGTTTCTATTTTTTTATAAGCTTCTAAACAAGGAATAAATTCCTTATTCCCTTCTTCCTCAATAATATCAAGTATACGTAAAATAACCTTTCTATTTACTTTGATCAGTTTATGAATGACACGCGGATTATTTTCTTTTACATCCAAGCAGAACTGTTGATATAATTCCTGAGCAAATGTTTCTTTCTCTATTGCCCATCCTTCATCAGAAAATACTAATAAGGGAAGACGCCCTTCATATTCTATTCTAAGATAATCTTCATCAATCATCCAATCAATATAATGCATAATATCAGCTAATTTCATATCATGATAATAGCCATAAGCAGGACATTCATTTAGTTTAAGTTCTAGTACCTTCTTATCCTTAGAACCTTTTAATATCTTAGCAAGCATATTTCTTCCTGCTTTCATAATACACATATCAGCAGCTCTTAAGATCATCTTGATATCTTCTTGAGATAGTTCTTTTACATTACCTGTGTCAAGAACGACAGGTATTCTATTAACTCTTCTACTCATTGGTTATTCCCTCGCTTTCATATATAAATTTTAATACCACTCTGTTTATCATTCAATATTAAAAACCCTGTAAAGAGGAACACGATACAGTACCATGTCTTTTATACAGGGTCTATTCATTGTTATAAGGATGAGATTTTTAGTCGCAGCTTTAGATAAAGAGTATCATTTCAATCTTAATTCTTATACTTATTGACTAAGTTTATTTGCCAAGTCTGCTTCAAACACAAGAATCTCCTGCATACAAGCATTAAGCTTAGCAAAAATAACATCCTTATCTAATTCTTCATCAAGTTCAATGGTTGAAGTCTTAAATGGAAGTCTCCACTGCCAATCTTCCTTACCCCTTTTAGCTGGATAGTATTTGTTTATATTATCGCAGATAGCTCTGAAATCATCAGAAATATTCTTTGAACTGATGGACAACTGAATATATGTTGTCTTACCATTTCTATTTATGATTTCATAGAAGTAGTGATTATCTGTATTCCATCCACTAGGTGCATCTGGTATATCTGGAAGAATCGCAGTCATTCCGTCTGTTGTAAAACGAGTATACGTTTTGTTGCATTTAACGGCATCAAGATGTGTATTTTCCTTTGTCTGTACCCATTCTTTGAGAATCGATGCGATTGCATTATGTCTCTTTTCTTCATCACTGAGTAAGTAGTCAAGCATAACACCACAAATCTTATCACTCCACTCAGCGTGGAACTTAGCCATCCTTGGCCAGTCAGCTTCATTGGTGATACTCACACCATCAAGATGATAACTCATCCCAGACGCTGTACTATTGTCTGATCTATCCCAATCAAGTGAAATTCCTAGCCTGCTTTCGATTTCATTCTTATGCTGATAAAACATATCGAAAGTGTCTTTATTCTTCTTGATATCTCCATTACCCAAATAGAAATCAACTCTTGCATTATCGTAATTCGCAACGCAGCTGATGCAGAAACCACTGATACCAAAATATCCAGACTCAGTATTAGATGCTGTCGGATTACATCCACTGAAAGTTCCACGAAGGAAGTGTTGTTTTTGAATGATTGGAAGCGCATATTCCCAATAACGCCTTCTGATTTCGCATCTACCTACATCTGAAGATTTTTTAGTTTCTAAGTCTTTAAGATAGAAAACTAAATCCATTGGGTCTGCATCATACAACGCAAAAATTCTACGAAGAATAGACATCTTAAGCGTTGTGCTTGTATTCTTCTCAATATATAAATTATCATCAATCTTCATTGCACTACGCAAATCAGATTCATGATTAGAAACATATACAGCAAGGTTAGTGTTTTCCTTATTGCTGTATGCAAGCGACATAAGAACAGACTTATCTTTATGATGAAAGAACTTTACTACATGCTCAAACATATCAGTCCAGCTTGTTACAGGCTGTTCAGTTGTCAAATAACTGTACTTAACAATATCTCTACCAGTCAAATCAAAGTTCTCATCATCTAAAGTACATGAATCAAACTCCTTCTCTGATGGAACAAAGTCTGTTCTTGGATAAGCCCATATTTTCATTGCTAATTCCATCATTTCTTTATTACGTTCTTCAAGTTCTGCTAATCCCCATGTGTCCTTCATCGCAATCTTCTGGTTCATCTTTAATCCGCTCGCTTTATATCCACCTTCTTTGGCATCACGCTTTTCAATGAAAGTATTATTGCTCAAACTAGGATTATATCCAGTTAAAGTAAGATTAGCTAAGCGATGAAGCCAGGTTGCATGAATTTCTACAGCATTCGCACCTAAGATTTCATTCCAAGCTGGAGTTAAATGCTGAGGCATAATATGCTCAATAGTATAAACATTATTATCAAGATGTGTGTAAACATCCTTTGTTTCAATTGTTCCGTAGTTTTCGAAACGCTCAAAAAGATAGGCTTTATACTTACCACGCATCTGATAGACCTGCTTTTTTGAAAGAGCTAATCCAAATTCCTCATCATCTGGGAATCGACCACTTTCCTTCTTAGAAAGCAAAGCATAAATGAATTTAGAAACATAATTATCTGCTGTATTATCATAGCGTATGATTTCTTTATTCAAATTCAAGAAAATCTTATTCAATGCATTAGTAGGCACTTCACAAATATTTCTTCTAAACAAATAATTCTCTGTAATCAAGAAAATTCTTAACATATCATTGTTAGTTAATTTACCATCTTGATACAGTCTCAATACTTCCATCAAGAACGGACGAGTCACAACAATCTCTAAACGCTTCAAACGATACAAACAGTCATCTAATTTTTGCTCTTTTAATCCACTCTTACATATAAGAAGCTTCTCAAAGAACCTTGCATAACGAAGTAGATCAGCAAGTAGTGTATCGATTGGAAGTGATACAGATTCCGCATAGTTCTTGAATGCTCTGTAGATATTGCTGATAGTAGGTGTCACTTGCTGTTTGATGCTTAAGTAGTCTCTTACAAATCCACTCACATCATTAGCTGTGCACTTTTCAATCTTAGCCCAATATGTATCATAGTACTTTGTCTGATCCTGAGTCGGAAGCCCCATCAATACGTAATTTCTGATCTTATCACCTTCAGTAAGTGCTAGGCCAGTAGAGTTTAAACTTTCAAAAATAAGCTGAGCATTATCTCCCTGATCCAATGTAATGCTAATGATTTCAAGCTTGCCAATAGCTGTATATAAATCAGCAACCGGAACCTCTTCTTTCATCACCCTATCATAAAAGTACTGATAATTTATTGTAAGGTTAGAACTATAATCATAAACCTCTTCATCACCAAATAATTTCACAAGTGCTTCCCTGTCGCTCTTAACAGGACGTATCTTAATCTTGTCATCTTCACTAGCCCAGGGCGAAATTAGGAAACGCTCTCTTATCTGCTCATCAAGTCTGCCTTCATCTGTATTTACTTTTCCCTGAGCTATAAGATTACTAATTGCTAAAAGTAATAATGTGATAGTTGTTAATCTCTGCTGTCCATCGATAATATGATATTCTATTTTACTGCCATTAGGTACAACAGCGGAAACGATACTACCAAAAAAATGACTGTCTCTCCCATCAATTACTATTTTCTTTAAATCATCATATAACTGTTGGCAGTTTTCATATTTCCAATTATATTTTCTCTGATATACCGGAATCACGTAACGTTTGTCAGCACCTTCCATGAATCCAAGCATTTTTGCTTCTGAACCTTTCATAAGCCCTCCTTTTTAAGTTCTGTCTATCAATCGCCACCAAAATTGCTAAAGGGTTCATAACTACAAAACTCCAACATTTCGTTTATTACATAATCGCTAATTTCAGTGCATGTACTCAGCAGACATCTGTAATTGACATTTTGTTGTGTTGTCAGTGTAATATTGTAATCTGAATCTTATTTATATTATACACTTTTTTAAAACAACTTTTCACTTTAAACAACTTTTCATTTCGTATATTCATATTGACGCATTTCTCCATTAATCTTATAATTAAAACAGAAATACAACAGTTCCGTTATATAATATCGCCAACCATTGTTGAGTTCTAAATAATTGGCTTATTTACAATTTTAAATTAATTTTTGTTCTCGAGATTATATTCTCATCTCACATTGCATAAACTATAAAAAGGCCAATTAAAAGGAGGTGTTAGTATGGCTAGTTCAAGTATTACTCATAATTTTGTTATATCTAATCCCGATAGCGTAAAGCGTTTTGTAGAAGCAATTGACGAAGCAGATCGTGACCGTACACCAAAGCAGACACTCCCTGGACGTCAGTTAACAAACCCACAGGAAATCTTAGCTTTAATGGCAAAAAGGAAGAAAAAATATGTCTAGTAGATATTTAACTGTAAACATTCGAGCATATTTGGATAAAGATGAACTGACATATATCGGAGAGGAAAGTCTTTACGATTTACTCTCCGATTTTTCTTGTCCAAATAATCCGGATGTAGAATACTTTTTGTCACATAATGCGATTGAATTTGCCAAAAAAGATCAATCCGTTACTTATCTAGTGTTTGATGATGAAGATGCTTCATTAGTTGGATATTTTTCACTTACAATAAAACCAATCTCAATCCGCGCTTCAAACATCAGCAAAACAATGGCAAAAAAGCTGTCACGTGTCAGTATTTTAAATGAAGAAACACAGTCCTATACCACAGCGGCTTACTTGATTGCACAGTTAGGAAAGAATTATTCTCTTCCGATGAACAAACAAATCTCAGGAAATATTCTATTGGGATTTGCACTAGAAACTATATCTAGTATCAAACATTCTGTAGGTGGCGTTATTGAGTTTCTTGAATGTGAAGATAATGAATTTCTTCTGAGTTTTTATACAAAGAATCATTTTAAGCCATTTGATACTCGTATTACTACTTCAAAAAACACTAACCCACACACTTTACATCAGCTTTTGAAGTTTATTTGATTATAAACACATAAAAAGCAACAGTCTGATTTGCTTCTAGCACTTCAGTAACTGTTGCTTTTTTCTCTTAATCCGGGAAAAACTTCATCGCTTCACTTATCAACTTAAGACAAAAATTCATTACAAGATCTAATTCTTCTTTTTTCTAAAGATTAACTTCCCTACATAAGAGGATTCATTACATTATTTCTTTTTATTAAAAAAACAACCACAAGGCATATCTGCTGCTTCACCAATAGAAGGGTCTAATGCATAGACTTCTTCTAGAGATACAATCCTTGCATCATCCATAGAATGTTCTTTATCACATAAGAACTGCCACATACCATCTTCATCATGAGAGATATAAGTGATAGGTTCTTCTTTATTGAAAACATGCCTACATACTATGCAGGCAGTATGTGGATCGTCATCAAATGGGAACATATTATTTACTCAACAATAAAATATTTTCGATATGGGGCGTATGTGGGAACATATCTACTGGCTGTACGTCTAATGGCTTATAACCCTTTTCTACCAAATAAGTTAAATCTCTTGCCTGAGTCGCTACATTACATGAAATATAGACAATACGTTCAGGAGAGAGTGTAGTCAATCTTTCTAAGAATTCAGTAGAACATCCTTTTCTAGGTGGATCCACCATAACACAATCCACCTTTTCATTTCTTTCTACAAATTTAGTCATGAAATGACCTGCATCATCGCATACAAATTCAGCATTTGTGATATGATTTCTTTCAGCATTCTCTTTTGCATCTACAATTGCCTGTGGAACGACTTCTACACCATAAACCTTCTTTACATGTCTAGCGAGAGTCAAAGAAATAGTACCTATACCACAATACGCATCAATAACGACATCTGTTGGTTTGAATTTTGCATATTCAATGGCCTTAGAATAAAGTACTTCTACCTGTCTTGGATTAATCTGATAGAAAGACTTCATAGAAACCTTATAAGTATTATCTAGAAGTGTATCTTCAATATACCCTTCACCATATAATACTTTTTCTTCTTCGCCTAATATCACATTGTCATGACGTGGATTGATATTCTGAATAATTGTACGTATTTCTGGATATTCATTTGTTAAAATATCAATGATTTCATGAATATGTGGAATCTTCTTTTTATAAGAGATAAATACAACCATAGCTTCATTCTTATGATAGCTTGTCTTAGTTAAAACATGCTTTATATTACCTGATTTAGTAATTTTATCATAAGGCTGGATATGATACTCTTCAAAGAGTTCTTTAATGCGTTTAATGACCTTATTAGAGAATTCATTCTGAATAAGACAATAATCGTTATTAATGATATCGTTTGTACGTGCTTTATAGAATCCAGAGACAATATGACCATCCTGCTTACCAAAAGGAACCTGCACCTTATTACGATAATGATAAGGGTCCATGTCCATCAAACAGTCATTTACTTCCAGATCCTGATGAGCAATCTTTAAGAATGTTTCTTTTACTCTATTTGTCTTAAAAGACTGCTGTTCATAATCTGACATATGCATTAAAGAACAGCCACCACATTGTTTAAAACACTCACATTTTGGTTCTATACGTTCTTTTGAAGGTGTCTTTAATTCCACTACTCTACCTACACAATAACTCTTCAAAACCTTGATGACTTCTATTTCAGCTGCTTCATGAAGCAATAGATTCTTCACAAAAATAGTTGTATTATCCTGCTTGACTACACCTAAACCATCATGTGTATAATCGATACATTCACCTATAAACTTATCTCTCTTATTCATATATATCCTCCTCGTCAAAAAAAAGCGATTAGAAATCGCTTTTCATTTTATTGCTCAGTTGCTTTCGCTTTATTTGTTGTTTCCTGATCCTTTACTGATGAAAGAGTAAATCCGATATCATCTTTACCAGCCTGTTTAGTACCATAGATTGGATAATCTGTATCATTACCACCAGTTAAGTAAAAATTCACTTCATACTGCTTTACACCATTATGCTTATTCAATAATTCTGAATAATTAGATCCTTCATAAGCAGATTGACCACCTTTTGAATCAAGGATTTTCACAACTTCTTTTGAAACTTCTTCTGCAGTCTTTGCAGATGTGCCATTATTAAAGACAATATCTACCTTGAACTGTTTACATGCAGTTTCAATATCAATAGACGCAATAGAACTGTATTTAGACTTTGCTTCATTCATTGTATCATCTAAGACACTCTTTTGAACTGTTACAAGTCCTTCACAACGATCACCGTATACAGGTCCTTCATCCTTTAAAGCACTATATAAATAGATTCCGAATGCAAGTACAAGTACTGCAACGATTCCAAGCACAATATATTTAGTTTGAATTTTCTTTTTTGGTTCTTTAGAAGGTTCAATACCCATTTCATTAGGAGTTGGCTTCTTTTCAGCTTTCTTCTTAGGTGTCTGGATAACTACTTCTTCTTCATCATCAAAATGAAATCTTTCTTTGGACACATTAATCACCTACTTTACCCTTCTATTTTACCAAAGAAATAAAGTAAAGTATAGTTATTTAATTCTTTCTTTAAGAAGTTCAACAAGTAACTTGTTAACCATACCTGGGTTAGCCTGTCCTCTAGACTTCTTCATAACCTGTCCTACTAAGAATCCTACAGCACGATCTTTACCATTTGCATAGTCTTCAATAGACTGTGGGTTCGCATCTAATACTTCATTCGCCATAGTTTTCAATGCGTTAGGGTCAGAAATCTGTTTCATACCCTTTTCTTCAATGATCTTTTCAGGATCTTTGTTTTCTGTCATCATTGGTTCAAAGACTTTCTTAGCCTGCTTAGAAGAGATTGTACCATCTTCGATGAAATTGATTAACTTAGCAAGATATTCTGGATTTAATTCAATATCATCATAAGACTGGTTGTTCTTGTTTAAGAAAGCTAATACATCACCTAATAACCAGTTAGATGCATTCTTATAATTCTTAGTATACTTAATAACTTCATTGAAGTAATCAGACATAGACTTAGTAGAAACAAGAATCTTAGCATCTACCTTAGGAATACCATATTCTTCTTCGTAATGCTTTTCTCTTTCTCCAGCCATCATAGGTAATTCATTCTTGATTTGTTCTACCCATGCATGATCCAATCTAATAGGAAGGATATTTGGTTCAGTGTAGTACTTATAGTCTACTGCATCGCCTTTAGAACGCATAACTGTAGTAACTTTTTCTACTTCATCATATCTTCTTGTTTCCTGAAGAACTTCTCCTCCAGATTCAATGACTTCCTGCTGACGTCCTGCTTCATAATCAATAGCCTTCTGAACGTTGCTGATAGAGTTTAAGTTCTTGATTTCTGTACGTGTACCAAATTCTTCCTGGCCAAATGGACGAATAGAAACATTGACGTCACAACGCATAGAACCTTCTTCAAGTTTTGCATCAGATACTTCTGTATATAAGAACACCTGTCTTAATGCTTCAAGATAAGCACTTGCTTCTTTACCAGAACGGATACAAGGCTTAGTAACGATTTCGATTAGTGGAATACCTGCACGGTTGTAATCGATTAATGAGTAATCAGTTAAATGAAGCTGTTTTGCAGTATCTTCTTCCATATGTAATCTTTCGATATCGATACGCTTTTCTTCTCCATCTACCTCAATCATTAAATAACCATTACGTCCGATAGGTCTTTTATCCTGAGTAATCTGGAAACCTTTAGGAAGGTCAGAATAGTAATAATTCTTACGGTCAAAGCATAGTAATTCATCAATTTCCATATGTAACGCATGACATACACGAATAGCGAATTCTACACCTCTTTTATTTAAGCATGGTAATGTACCTGTCATACCCATGTCTACTTCGTTGATCATTGTATTTGGATCTTCACCAAATGTAACTGGTGAAGCAGAGAACATCTTTGAATTAGTCTTTAATTCGCAATGTACTTCTAGCCCGATGACTCTTTCGTAATCCATCTTTAGTCCTCCCTCTTATACTGGTTCTTGAATCCTAATGCTTCTTCTAATGCATAAGCAACATTCAAGACAGTCTGTTCTTCAAAAATACGTCCTGAGATATTAACAGCCACTGGCATATTATCTACAAATCCAGAAGGAATAGAGATAGATGGTGTACCTGCAAAATTGGCAAGACATAACCAGTTTTCAAGAATAATATATTCATCGCTTAAGTAATCTTCAGCTGCTTCATCAATTAAAGGTGCAACACCTCCACCATTAGGTGCAATGATGATATCGTAGTTTTCATAGATCTTATTTAATTCATCTACAACAAGTCTTCTTACTCTCTGTGCTTTTCTGAACATCTTTTCCTGATTTTCAGTTGCAAGAGCTAAGTTACCAAGAATAAATCTTCTCTTAATATGATCACCAAAACCATCTGTACGTGAATTGATCATCACATCATCAGGAGTATCTCCCTGCTGTCTATCACCATACTTGATCCCATCTAAGCATGAATGGTTACTTGTTGCTTCTGAGTTCGCAATAATTGTATATGTTGGAAGTAAAGTCTTCATAAGCTTCTTATCCATCTCAACATCTTCAACTGTTGCCCCAAGAGACTTTAATGTTTCAACAACATGTTCAAAAGTCTTCTTTACTTCTTCATTTCTTACTTCATTAGATACAGTAGTTAAAACACCAATCTTTAAATCAGAAATATCAGTTGTTAAGTTTTCTAAATAGTGTGGCACTTCTTTGTTTGAAGAAGTCATATCACGGTTATCTCTACCCGCTAATGCTTCAGTCACAATAGCCATATCACGTACATTTCTAGTAAATGCACCTACATGGTCTAATGAAGATGCATAAGGGATAACACCATAACGAGAGATTCTACCCCAAGTTGGCTTGAACCCAACAATACCACAGAATCCAGCTGGCTTTCTAATTGAGTCACCTGTATCACTACCTAATGCGAATGGAATAAGTCCACTGGCAACAAGCGCTGCAGATCCTCCTGATGAACCACCAGAAATACGTCTTGTATCCCATGGGTTATGTACTGGACCAGTAAGTGCTGATTTATTTGTACCACCCATTGCAAGTTCATCCATAGAAGCCTTACCTACTAAGCCAACACCATGCTTGTTTAATAAATCAACAACATGTGCACTATATACTGGTACATAATCAGCCAGCATCTTGCTTGATGCAGTTGTCTTAATACCCTTAGTGTTATAGTTATCTTTTAATACATATGGAATATGTGATAAAAGATCATCAGTCATAGGAGCTTCAATTGCTTTGTATGCTTCTTCTTCAGTAATAGTTACAAAGGCATTGAGTCTTTCCTGCTGTTTCTTTGCTTCTTCAAATAATTCTTTATAATATTCTTTTACATCTAACTCTCCACTTTTGAAAAGTTCATGTAATTCTTCAATAGTATGTGTCACCATTATCCTACCACCTTTGGAACTCTGATCTGATTACGCTGTACAGTCTTGCAGTTCTTTAATGCATCTTCTGTACTAATCACATGATTAGGTTCGTCCTCTCTTAAGAATGTTGTTTCAACCACATAAGGGAATGCGAGAGGTTCTACACCTTCAGTATCAATTTCATCAAGTGCCTGTACATGGCTCATGAATACTTCATACTGTTCTCTTAATGCTGGCATTTCTTCGTCAGTGATGTTGAACATGGTTTTTCTTCCTAGTTTTTTCAACATTAAATCTGTATCGTCCATAATTGACCTCCTACTGTTCTAATATAGATGTCTTTGCATCTTCGCCTTTTTTCTTAATAATCACAGCCATCAATTCATCCTGTGAATACACAAGAACCTTAATATTAAAGTCCTGTGTGAATTTACTATTAATGTTATCAGCAATCACTGAAGTCAGATATAGTAATTCTGTATATGTCTTGATATTCAAGTGTGCTGTGATTTTCATTGTCTGAATTGTATCATTGATGTAGTTGGCTTCACCAACTAAACCAGCCGCTTCTGTAGAAGCCTTCTTCAAGTTAGACTTGATTGTCGCAAAATCTGAAGCAGTGGCTGGATCTAACTTAGATGCACGAGAACTAGTAAAGAAGACATTTTCATGATTAACCTTCTTTAAAGTTCCAGCACTGCCACCTTCGCAAAATGCTTCATAAATATAATTACCATTTGTTTCAGATATTTCATTATTGTTAGCACGATATACACCAATCATAACTGGAATATCTGTTAATTTTTTCTTATTTGAACGGATATACTTATAAATCTTCTTAACACACTGCTGTGAATAGCTTCTTAATTTTTCATCGCTGAGCATCACTGCAGGTGAAGAAAGTTTACCATCAATCTGTTCTTTAGGATCAAGAATAAGCGCAATAGAAATACCTTTTAATACATAACCAGAACCGCTCTTCTTATAATAATCCTGTTCAGTTAAATTAGATACAAGAACAGGACTCTGTAATCCTTCATAAGTCTTACCACTTTCTATCTGTAATGTATCAGGATATTTCTTATCTTCTTCTTTAGTTCCTGCCACATCTCTTTTTAGAAGATTATTATAATCGGTTGGTGTTAATTCTAATCCTTCTGATAAATAATAATCGTTTGTAGAGAAATGACTTGTGGAAAGAATCTGTAATCCTGAACCGATAGTTACTAAATCCTTTGTATTACTGAAGTTCAAATAGAATTTCTCACTATTTTTAGAACGTCCATTATTAATCATGTTGTAGTAATTACCATCAAATGTCTTAGCAGATGACTCTTTTGTACTACTTGATGTTTTTACTGTTTTGCTGGAGCATCCTGTAGCAAAAATAAGCATGATGCTAACAAGAGCTTTTAAAAATTTATTCATAGTCCGCTAGCCTCCTTAAATGCTGATTCATTCATGATTGAAATACCAAGATCAACTGCTTTAGTATATTTAGATCCTGGATTTTCCCCAACAATCACTAAATCTGTTTTCTTTGATACACTACCTGTGACATTTGCACCCTGACTTGTTAGATAATCTTTAATCTGTTTTCTTGTCATAAGTGTTAATGTACCAGTAATAACGACTGTCTTATCTCTAAATGGATTATCACCTTCCTGACGGACTTTTAAATAATCCATATTGAGTCCTAATTCCTTTAAATGTGCAATCAACTCTAAATTACGTTCATTACGTTTAAATGCTGCAAGAGAAGATGCAATTGTATCACCTACATCCTTAATACTTGTTAATTGTACATAATTTGCATTAAGAAGTGCATCCATTGAACCAAAATGATAAGCAAGTGTATCTGCCATCTTTGCTCCAATTCCTTTAATACCTAAACCAAATAAAAGCTTTTCTAGAGAATTTGCTTTACTATTCTCAATCGCCTCTAAGAGTTTATCCATGGATTTCTTCCCAAAACCTTCAATATCCATGATTTCTTTTTCATGTACACCAAGATGATAAATATCTTCAATACATGTCACAAAACCTAAGTTATAGAACTGTTCGATGATCTTATCACCAAGTCCATCAATATTCATTGCTTCACGACTTGCAAAATGAATCAGCTTCTCGATCTTCTTTGAGTCGCATTCTTCATTCACGCAATAATAAGCGGCTTCATTAGGTTTTCTTACAAGTAGAGAACCACATTTAGGACATACCGTAATCATCTTAAAAGGTATTTCATGACCAGTACGTCTTTCTTTAATAGCAGAAACAACCTCAGGGATGACATCTCCTGCTTTTCTTACAATAACATCATCACCTATACGAATATCTTTACGTATACAATTGTCTTCATTATGAAGCGTTGCGCGCTGAACAAGTGAACCAGCAACTCGTACTGGTTCTAGGACTGCATTAGGTGTAATCTGCCCTGTACGTCCAATTGTGAAGATAATATCTTTAAGTTTAGTAATCACTTCTTCAGCCGGGAACTTATAAGCAATCGCCCATTTAGGTACCTTTGCTGTATAACCTAGTTTTCTTTGTGAATCAAGGTCATTGACCTTAATAACCACACCATCAATATCATAAGGAAGTGTTGGTCTGAGTTTTGCTACTTCTTCAATATAGTTCCATACTTCCTGAATAGTCTTGCACTTACGTGTATAAGGATTTGTCTTAAATCCAAGATCCTTGATTTTCTCTAAACATTCATAATGTGTAGAAGCATTTAATTGAGATGCTTCTGGCACATGATATAAGAAGGCATCAAGGCCTCTTTTTGCCGCCACACGACTATCTAACTGTCTAATACTGCCTGCTGCTGCATTACGACAATTCGCAAAGAGAGGAAGACCTGCATCAGTACGCTCTTCATTCAATCTTTCCAATGCCTTTTTAGGCATGATGATTTCACCACGTACTTCTAGTGGTCCTTTAAAATCAATATGAAGAGGGATAGAACGAATCGTTTTAACGTTATGCGTAATATCTTCACCCACAGTTCCGTTTCCTCTTGTGGCTCCATACTGTAAAACACCATCCTGATATACAAGCGATACAGATAAACCGTCCAGCTTCAGCTCACATATATATTCTGGATTAGGAATCACATCAGTGACACGATCATTAAAGGTATAAACTTCATCTTCATTAAAGATATCACCGAGTGACATCATCATACGCTGATGTGTCACCTTCTTGAAACCTTCTAATACTTCTCCACCCACTCTCTGGCTAGGAGAATCAGTAGTGATCCAGGCAGGATTGGCCTGTTCAATACGAATTAATTCTTCCATTAAACGGTCATATTCCTGGTCACTTACAGTAGGATTGTCCTGTACATAATATTCATAGTTGTATTTATTCAATAAGGCTTTTAATTCATTAAGTCTTTCAAATGACATCTTACTCATTCCTTTTCTTTTGGTATTATAACAAAATTCTCTCGATAATAAAACCGAAAATCAGTTAGATAAGCGCTTTAACGCATGATGATTTCCCATTAAGGTCTTGATTCCATGAGGAACTTCAAAGGCTACATCAATTAGCTGACCATTGACCTTTACTACTACACCCTTGCCAAAAATATCATGATTGACAAAATCGCCTACCTTCCAGTCATCTACACCATTATCACCAATCAAATCAGGATAAGATTCATGAACATAATGACGTGTCTTAAATTTTGAAGGACGCCCTACATGTTCTACAGAATCACGACCAATTTCATCAACAAAACGTGATGTGACCTTAGGAGATTGAGAGACAAAGCTAAAGCCCTGACTATCAGTTAAATAAAGACGCTTTTTAGCACGTGTAAAGGCAACATAGGCAAGTCTTCTTTCTTCTTCTAGCCCTTCATCTCCTCCTTCACTGAGTGTTCTTTCAGAAGGAAAAATGCCTTCAGATAGGCCTGATACAAAGACATAGTCAAATTCTAGACCTTTCGCCATATGAATACTCATAAGTGAGACATAATCACCTGTTTTTTCTTCGTCCTGAGATGTATAAAGCGCAATATCCTGTAAATAAGATTCAAAATCAGGTGTTTCTGGATGAGTCTTCACATAAGTATCAATGGAATTCTTTAATTCCATGAGGTTTTCAACACGATTGTCTTCTTCATTCTGCTTCATTAAAGCAAGATAACCTGTATCCTTTAATAAATCTTCATAAATATCTGCTAGACTCTTATCAGAGACTCTGGCCTTTTCAATTACTTCTACAAGTTCCTTTAAGCCTTTTTTAGCTTTACCACCTACACCAATTTCATCCAAGAAGAAACAGACTGCTTCATAATTGGTAATTCCATGTCTCGAAGCTGTCAAAGTGATTTTTTCTAGAGTCTTCGCACCAATTCCTCGAGATGGTGTATTGACGACTCTTTCAAAAGATAAATCATCACCCATAACGACTAATCTAATATAACTTAAAGCATCCTTCACTTCTTTACGGTTAAAGAACTTGAGACCACCAAAAATCTTATAAGGGATCTGTCTGCGAATCATTTCCTGTTCAATAGAACGAGATAAATAATTCGCACGATAGAGTACCGCAATATGGGATTCAGATACACCGGATTGTGTGATCTTCTGGATTGTATCACAGATATATTTTGATTCTGCATCTTCACTTACTGCTGCATAATGAATCACTTTATCTCCTTCTTCTAATTCAGAGAATAAGTCTTTTTCTAATCTGTTCTTGTTTTTCTTAATAAGATTATTAGAGATATCAAGGATTGTTTTAGTCGAACGATAATTCTGATCAAGAATCACTGTTTTAACATTCTTATAATCTTTATCAAAGTTCATGATGTAATTGACATCACTCCCTCTAAATGAATAAATAGTCTGATCAGGATCACCTACAACGCAAACAATAGAATCCTGAGCAAAATAATGAATGAGGTTATATTCAATAGAACCTACATCCTGGAATTCATCAACATGGACAAACTGATAACGTCTAGACCATCTCGATACAATATCAGGATTATCCTGGAAGATCTTTAATGTATTTAAAAGAAGATCATCAAAATCCATCATATTATGGTCTTCTTTATATTTTTCATATAGCGCATAGACTTCTGCTTTGATTTTTTCTCCTGGCATATTTCCAGCTAGCTGCAGGGCTTTAGCTAGGGTGACAAAGTTCACCTTATAAGAAGAAATATAATTGATCATAGATTTCACACTGATTGTTTTCTGATCAATCTCTTTTTCTTTATATAACTTTTTAATAAGTGATTTCTGGTCTTCTTCATCCATAATGATGAAGTTATGAGGATAGCCAATGGCTGTAGAATGTTGTCTTAGTACGCGTACACATAAAGAGTGGATGGTACAGATTGTTGTACCTAAAGATGTACCAAGAATAGATTCTACTCTTGTCTTCATTTCATTAGCTGCTTTATTAGTAAATGTGATAGCAAGAATATTATGAGGATTGACTCCTACTTCTTCAATTAAATATGCAATACGATATGTGATGACACGTGTTTTACCTGAACCGGCACCGGCAATGATTCTTAAGTGTCCATCTAGATAAGTGGCTGCTTCTAGCTGTTTAGGGTTTAATAATTGACTGAGTTCCATATTTATAATCCTCCTTATTCGCACCACTTAATATAACATAAAAAAGAGTGCTAGGCCAATGTCATTAAGTTAATAATGCTAGAATTTAAGTCAGATGATATATCAGCA
>JAFEHB010000500.1_pt1 | contig 26985 bp, 28 predicted proteins | sample 9267121 | NCBI WGS metagenome assembly JAFEHB01 (sample SAMN17103336, study PRJNA684904) | human gut metagenome | isolation source: diarrhea sample from child under the age of five | host: Homo sapiens | place: South Africa: Mafikeng, Mafikeng Provincial Hospital | collected 2019-09 | reverse complement strand
AACGAGATCCATGCGAAACCATGCCCCTGCTGTTTCAGGACTTCTATCAAATAGCGCCACTCTTTCACCAAAGCGCCTCATTTCAAAGTCTACCCAGATTTTTATGAGGTAATTGAGTGCGATGAAGATGACGCCAGTGATCCCCGTTACTAGCAGCAATAGCCGTTTGACTGGATATGGCTCCTGTTGCTCTATCTTTTCCATTAGCGCAGTGATTTGGGGCCAGACTTCTCGTTGTGATTTATTTAGCTCTAAAGATGCATATTTTTTGTAGTTCTCCTCAGTTGCCCGAAGAGTACTCTCCGCCTCTGCTAGAATCGCTTGTTTTTTTCTTTCTTTTGCCTTAACGACTTCCTTGTAATTTAGGGCATTGCTTAAATACATCGACAAATAATTCACTAGCTCTTTACGATCCATCGTACCAACATCTTTGTTTAAAAATGAAACGCCAAATTCTTCCATCATAGCTCCCCCTTACTTTTCGTTCACTGGACTTTTTTCAGCTAGCATCGTAATAAGAAAAAAGACACTAAAAATGATTGGTGAAAAATAAAAGAGCATCAAACGAATCGGTAGGATCAGCAACATCTGTCCAACGAGTTTGATCAGCTTGAACATACTTTGGTGGTTATCCTTTTCATAATAGCTCTGATTCACGACTCTTTGCTCTTCTACGGGAACGTCTACTTGGATATCTTGGTAGGTATTCCCAATTCTGACATTTTTTCTTATTGAGCGAACACTATTGAAGGACTTTAGCACGCGACGCTGATTTTTTCGATAAGAAAAAATTTCTTTTTCATTTGAATGCTTGAGCGCTTCAAAGGATTCTGCAATCTTTGATAATTCTGTTTTTGATAAAAAGAGAAATAATGGCTTGACCCGACTGAATAGCCCCATCACATAGGGATAAAATAAAAGAGATAAGAAAGTAATGTAGACAAGATTTGTAGTAGTAAAAAGGGGCCTTAAGCTGTCGCCGCTTAGCAGCGCGATTAGTTGACCTACGCTCAAAAGGAACAGGATAATAAACGTTAGACAAAACGATTCATTGACCCAAATGAATCGAGTAAAGCCAACCTTGAGCTTAGCTGGATTCTCTTCTTCTAGCATTCTCTCCTCTAAAAATTCCTCTTCTTCCTTTTCAAACCTCATCGCTGTACGTTGAATCGTCGCCAGTGATCGCTTTTGGAAAAATTGTTCTTGATAAGCTAACTCCCAAAGATAAAGGATAAAAATAGAGAAGAGCTGGGTAAACGAAAAAATCAAGTTTCCTAAAAACGGTCGGATCACACTCGTCACAAACAGTAAGCCTATACTAACAAGGAAAATCGGTAAGCTTTTTCTTGTTGGCAGATACAACACGAATCCGATGAAGCAAAAACAAGCGATTTGAATGCCTTCTAAAATCGTCCAATACATAGCGCCAGATGGATCCATCACCCAATTCATATGCAAGAACCAATCGACGATCGTATTGATGATCATAAAAAGGCACGCCAACGGTATCAAAAGTTTTGGCTGAAATAAACGGTACACTTTTAATTTTTCATAAGCCAGAGTGAATCCCTTACCAAAAACAAAAAACACAAAGAGCAAAATTGCCCCCACGATCTGCATGAATAAGCCATCATTGCTCTCTGCATAGACGGTGTCTTTTCTTTGTTTCCCCAACCAATAGTTTCTCATCATTTCTCCTCCAATTTCTTTAGTAGCCTGCGTAATCGCCATTCAGCAGTTTGTTTTTTGCTTGAAGACTAAGCTCCTTTACTTGTTCTTCCGAAAGTTCTCCCTCACTCCAGAGATGCCAAAAGTAATCATCGATCCCTGCTTCTAGTTGATAAAAACGTTCTGCGCTGTAGCCTGAAGCAGCAATCATTTCCTCCGTGTACACCGCTGTACCGCGATTTGCTGGCATAACATTGATTCCTTTTGCGGTAAAAGAGGCATAGGCATCGAAAAACTTTTGTGGATGAGCTAAACTGAGCGGATCCTCTTGTTCTGCAACGGGCTCACTAATAGGAGTAGCTGGACCGATGCGATCAAAGGTGTATTCTGACACTTGGTCTTCGCCACCGTTTGATAATCTTGTTTCAGTCACAAAAACTTGCTGATCATTGATTGGCTTGACCACTAATATGGAACGAAACGGCCCGTTATTCACTCCACTGAAAGCAAATGTATTTGCTTCGTCAGAATCACCACTTGCCCAAGACCGTCCATAATCAAAGAGATCTGGTAAGTTCATTTTTACAATTTCTAACGCCTCTTCTTCTGTTAGCGCAGCAGCTTTTTTGGCTTCTTCTCGTTCTGCTTCGGCTTTTTCCAGCGCTTGTTGGTTCTTATTTATTTGATCGGTAGCTTTGGTCGTCAGCTCGCGATACTCCCCCTTGGCTTCAATTTCCGTTAACTCCTTTAAAAGATCATTCGCAGCCTGATAATCCTTTTTCTCCGACAATGCAATCCCTTCGTCTAAGCGCTTTTTTGCCTCCGCAATTTCATTCGTTTTTTCTGCCAACTCACTAGTTAGCTCGGCTTGTTTTTCCTGAATTGCTGCTAATAGTTCCTCTTGCTCCCCTAATTTTTCCAATGTATTTCCAGCTTTCGTCAGTTCAAAATCATCTGTCAGTTCTTTGGCTTTAGCCATCAGATCGACTTGTTCGAGGTATTTTGGGACTTGATCCTCCTGTCCTAAATCAGCTAGCTCATTGATTTCTTGGCGTGCTGTTTCATAGTTCTCCTTTTTGATAGCCTCATTGATTTTGTTGTACTGTTGCGTTGCCTGAGCCTTCGTTTCTTGCAGGGCTGTTTCTTGCGACTGATTCCAATAAACAAAGCCACCAACTGCCGCCAACAAGACAACCACTGCACCAATCACTAGTTTCTTTTTCATTTTCCCTAGCTCCTCTTAATAAATTTCTTTTCCTGCCTTTTGCTTGATCGTTTCGGAGAATCCCCTTTCCCACTCCTCCTCTCCAGAAGATGAGTCATCATTTGTTTTTTAAATACTGCTTATTTATTCTTTTACAACCCTATATAATACATATATGTATTATTTTACACACCAAAAATACATTTGTCATCTGATTTTTTCCATCCGTAACCTCTATGATTAATCTATAAGGAGGTGGCTCTTGTGCTGAATGAAATGGTTGCCAGCCAAATTCGTCATTATCGTACCGCCAAAAAGATGACGCTAGCGGACCTCTCTCGTACCTCAGAAATTGATGACACCTACTTAGGGCGAGTGGAACGCAACGAAATCAATATCACCCTCAATACACTTGAGAAAATCATCAAAGGATTACAGATGACACCTGCTCAGTTTTTTGGTTTTTTAGAACTCGAATCCGATAACCCCGAGTTAGTTAAGATTGTTGATTTGATTCAAAAGTCACCCAATAAAGAGAAATTGACCTCCATCGCAAAAGAGATCGTAAAACTTTCTGAGCCGTAAAGAATTGGTCTGCCCACCAATTCTTTTTTTTGAATAAAAAAAGCCTTAACCCTCGGGGCTAAAGCTATCATACCTGATTGAATTTTAAAAATAAATACCTCACAAGGCGATGAATTAATTTCGTAATCTAATAAAATTTTTTGTTAAATTAATTTTAACCCTTCTGTCAAGTCACGTCAAGATGCTTTTTTATTCGTGTGTTTTTCGATCAGAATTTCTCTCGAAGAAACCTCCTATACCGCTACTTTGCTAAACACCACAGTCAGCAAAAAAGGGTTGGATATAAAGATATAGCGGTCGGTCTGCCAGCACCTGCCTTACACCTGAATCGTTTCGCCAATCGATAACGACGGGTGCACTGCGCTCCTTGTTATAGTACACTAGTTAAAACAAAGACATTTAGGAGTGATTAAATGACTCAGACAGAAGTAACTTACAAGAGCTATTTGGAACAGCCCGAAGCTTTAACCTTTGACGAAATGCAGACGATCCACGAAGCAATTTTGAAAAATGGCACGATCACTGATACTGATTTTCAAGACGCCTGGCAAAGTATTTTGCAAGCAGCACTGCGATACACAACGATCCGGGCACAGTGGCATAGTTTTTCACAAGATGAAAAACGAGCGATCGATGCAGAGCGTACCACCCTTCATAACACGATTATCGATCAATTTATCTTTCTCGAACGAGTCTTTCAATTGAATCAATGGGATAGCCAAACATGGACCTCTTTATTATTTTTGCAAGAACACCGAGAAAAGCGCACAAGACAAGACATCAACCAACACCGCAAACGCATTGGGGATTTTGCCAATTACCTAGTGTTTGCAGCAGCGGTTAATGGTCGGTAGTTAAGAAAATAGGAAAAGCTAGGAATCATCGCATTGAATGATTTCTAGCTTTTTAGTTTGGCTGTTTTGGTATATAAGCTATCTATCTAAGCTTGCTCAAACTTTATAGTTTGGATTGTCCTTTCAAGATTTCTCGTGATCATGCATCAAGTCCTTTTCCAATAATTGTTGAAGTGCTTTTCAGCATTATTCTTTTTGAAAAAAGTTCTCATAAAGCCGATTATTTCTTCTCGTGTATATCCATTCGTATCTGTTTCAAGATCCCCTACCTCTGCTAAATGCGAGTTAGGTCAGCAGAGTTTGTTAATGCTAGTCCTTATTGCTAGTCTTTTTCGGTATCGGTTTAAAAATGTTCCCTACCAGTTTCAAAACGATTCATTCCTTATTTTGATAGGATTCGTATTTTTGTGTCAGGCGTATTCAGAAATTATCGTTAAATAATGCACACTAACATTTTTAGTTTTACATCAAATAAATATTTTATCATTTTAATTCAACTAATTCGTTCAATATGCGATAATCATTTATGAAAGGATGATTTGATGAACCTTACAGTTACCAACCTAAGACATCTGCGGATCGCTCAAATTTCTTTGTTAACATACTATATTTATTTAGCCTTCCATGACAATATTTTCAAAGCTATTCCATTACTTTTTATCAGTGGCTTTTTAGATTCCGTATACCCGCCAGACTACGCAAGCCAGTCATTTTGGTTCCCTTATAAAAAGAAAACAATATTTTTAAAAAGCAACAATTTGTTTCTAGAAAGAGCATTGGAAATCTTAACCATAATTGTTCTTGGTGTTTTTTTATCGCTTGTTTTTTAAATTAAAGGAACAACTTGCGATTGCTGGTTCCCTTTTACCCAACAACTGAATTATGTTTCTATTACTCACTATTTTTTATCCATTTGTCTATTAAAATGGATTTACCAAATGAATAACGAATCCTTGACTGTTGAGATGACGCTAGTATCTAATCGAAAGGAAAGATGATTGTTTATGAAAAGAATTTGTTTTGTCTTAGTGTTGAGCAACGGATTATCTTACACACCATTAACTCCAGGTGTTCTTTATCAAAGAGACACAAGCCTCAAAGACTATTTTTCACCGTTTTACGATGTTTCAATCAATTATCTGAGAGATAAAGATACTGTTGATTACTTGGTCCTTCCTGAGCCATTCGCTCCTTTTGATAATGAAAATAACCTCCCCATCATAAAAGTTCCTTCAAAATTTTTTCTGACTAAGGATTTTGAAAAAATTAAGGCGTACATTGATGACTACTTTAAAGAAAACGCGGAGAAATAATACTGATTCAAGAATATTAAATTGATACTAATGAAATTCATCCTAAAAAAAGCCGTAGTATTTGAACCATTCCCTGTCCACTTGATGGCGATGGCTAATCAAATACTGCGGCTTTGTCTTTTCTCTTAGTTATATTAACTTTTTTTCCACAAAAATATTTATACTAATCGGGACTCAATAGAAGATCATTAATCCAAGTTAGATAGAGAAAAGTATCTACCCAATTTCAAAATGAGTATTTTTTCATACCTTCCATCATTATGCACGATATCTAACATTTAACTATATAAGTTGAAGCATTCCGTGGATTATCTATTAAAAATAAGAGAGGAAATCGACCCTTTACCAGTAAATTTCGCTTATATGAAAATTTTAGATTATGAATAAATTTATAAAAAATACAATAAAATCAGGTTCATATATAAACAAAATATAACGGCAGACTTCCTGATATGAAGCGTATCTTCATCAAGCAATTAAATAAAAACAACCGCCATACAGCTTATTTTCCTACTGTCAGTTGGTTACACTTTCGACTTGTAAAAGTTTTAGATGTAGTCAATATTTTTGTATCCTCTTCATCGTTAAAGCAATCAGATAATTTAATATTATCAACACAAAATATTATTGTTATATTTTTATTTATGTGTTACTATTTTTTTGTTGTCTAACTAACAAAAAAATGAGAAAGAAGGTTCAATATGTCGTTTCTGAAAAAATCAAAGATCGCTTGTTTTATCGCTTCACTTTTCATAGTAATTTCGCCCTTTTTTGGAACATTACAAATTGTAGCTGCAAACGAGATCAATACTTCTGTGGAAACAGAAGCAATCGAACAAGAACTTATTAATCAATACGCAGAGGATTTAGAATTTATATATGAACACGCTGCTGTGACGGACCGTGAAGGAAATATTGTTCAGATCAACTTGACTGTTATGAGAGAAAAATATGGTAATAATGAATTCTATGATATGTTAGAAAGAGATTTTGGTCAGCAACAACCTCAATTGAGAAAAGCAAACTTTGTCGATTGTATGAAAAAAGAATTTGAAAAAATTGTAGGTTTAGATATTGCAAAACAAATTTTCACGCCTCAGGTAAAAAATTTAATAGCTAGTAAAGCATGGAAGAAAGCGTCTGAAGTAATCATTAAGACCTTAGGAAAAAAAAAAGGAACAGCTGCTTTGAAAAAAATATTAGGAAAATTAATCCCTGGTGGAATTCCAGCTCAAATTATTTTCAGTGCTGGAAAATGTGGGATAAAAGCGGTAATATAGATTTATGAAAAAAATAATTGGTTTTATACTTATATGTGTTGTTATAGCGGCAATTCTTCCAATCGGATATTTTTTAATCTCAACTATATTCTTGAGAACACCACTAAACGAAGCGTTCAGGGACTTCTTGCTTACCTTCGGACTAATGTTCATAGTGACTGTAGTAGGAATGTTTTTCAAAAAAGACTGAGTCTTTAGAATTGCTATCCAAAAAATTCAAAGCCTTAACATTTTGATTTTCTAGGTATTCCTTGATAGATGAAAAAGGCGAAATATAAATATTTCGATCATGCACAGCAAAAAAGTAGCCCTTTTTCACCATAGGCTTATAAATTGTGCAAACTAAAATCTGAGATAGAATGAACTTTATTCTATCTCAGATTTTTTGTTGTTCTCCCTCATTCAATGATTGATGAAAAGATTAATTCTAACTATATTACTTATTTCACTATTTTATTATCACATCTTTGTTTTCTATAATCTAGATCACTTCATATTTATATTTTTATTTGAGGTGATTAACTTGTAGTTATTTACCTCTATCGATGGAAAATATAATTTAGCCAGCAATGCTATGACAACAGTAAAAACTATTTTGTACCTATTCTGCTACCATTTATCAGACAAATTCAGAAATTACTCATTTGATTAGACAAAATCAAGTTAATCATCATATTTACATACTTATCTAATGATTAAACAGTTTATTTGAACTTAAATTAAGAATTATTGACATTGATGTCACCTCACGCACACTCATGCATGTTATAATTGTCACTATAAAAATTATAGTAGGAGCGTGATTAGCTATGGGTAAAATTGAAAAAAAGGAAGTCGTGGGAAATATTGTCGCATTCACTACTGTTCTTCCCGACCTGATGGATTTTCGCAATTCAAAACTTGCAACTTTTAGCTACTTCATTGATGGAAAATATTATATCTCAGAAAATAGTATTCCTGTTCCAATGAGATATGGTGTGGGCAATACAATGACCATCAAATATAACGTAGAAAAACCTACTGAGATTTTTCCAAGACATTATTTTGTCATTTAATTGCAGCGACGTATTCTGCTCCTTTTTTGGATAACCAATTCAAAATTTTCCGATTCCTAAGAAAAAACTGAAAGAAGCGAGTAACTTCTTTGTGATACTATCAGTAAAAAGGAGAATTTTTATATGCTTATCCCAGCTATAAGTTTTCAAGGAAATTGTGAAAATGCAATAAAATTTTATCAAGAGGCGTTAGATGCTCAAGTTAAGTCCATCATTTATGCGAGTGAAGCTCCGGTAGATTCAGGTTTAGATCCTGAGATGCCTGATGATTTCGTTATGGACTCAGAAATCATCATCGACGGACAGAGAATCATGATGACAGACGGCAGACTAAATAGACCAGCAAATGATTTTTTCTCCTTTTGTCTTGTAAAAGAATCCGCAGATGAAGTTACTACTATTTTTAATAGCCTCTCGATAGACGGAAAAGTGATTGATCCCCTTGCACCAGTATTCTGGTCCTCGCTCTATGGTATGGTTGAAGATCAATACGGTATCACATGGATGATCATGACCTCGCATTAGCATACTGCCTTTTACCTACTACTCGTTTAGCTATTTTTTTATTTCAATAAATTGGATGTTTGTTTTTTCAGTACCATTTACTTTTTATATTATTTATTTATCGTGGCATTATTTTTCCATAGGAAATTAGATGAAAAAGAATAGTACTCGGTTAAGTCTATGGAAAATTTTGTTGATTGCGCTTGCTTTTGTCGCTGGTTCCTTTCTTGCAAAAATGGTCTTTTCTTTATTTTTTGAACACGTTTAATAACTAATTCAGTCTATGATCATTGTTATCAAGGAGGCGTTTTTTATTGAATAAAGTTCCTAAAGTATTCAAATGGGTAGGTATATTCTTGGCAGTCCTCTTTCTCCCTGCTTTCGCTACTTATGGCATAGACAGGAAAAATAAACAGAATATATCGGAAAAAGGGAATTCTTGAGTTGCCTTTTTTACTTAAAAAAGTTTTTGAGTTTGATATCTTTGTTGGTACTGAATTTTAAAGGAGTGATTGTATGACCACCAATACAGAGTTTACAGTTGAAAAAGTCTATAAAAAAAGCACTAATGAAATCTTTATTATTACCGATCCTGAGACACAAGTGCAGTATATTCAAACGATAGTTACAGGTGCTAGTGGAAAAAGTGTTGCACTTACACCAAGATTAGAGCCAGATGGAAGTATTCATTATAAAGAGTAAGTGAGATCAACTTTTGTTGATCTTTTTTTATCTCATAGTTGGTATTTTCTTCTGTTTGTTAAACGATCAAGCCAATTCATTTGTTTGAGTTCCAGATAAGGTAAGGAAAATAGTCATGGTGTGATTTTCGACACAGTTTTTTTGTGGTGCCCCACATTTCTTTTATCAAATAAAAAAACGACAAAAAGGAGCACTCCTAAGAGTGCTCCTTTTTGTCATATTATTTTATGGAAAACAGTAACATACTAATCAAGTCAACGAAGCTTTGAATATAATGGTGTATCCCTATTACCCCACTGACCCTTCCATCTCATAACTAATCAACCGGTTCAATTCGACTGCGTATTCCATCGGTAATTCTTTGGTGAATGGTTCGACGAATCCCATGACGATCATTTCGGTTGCTTCGCTTTCGGAGAGGCCGCGGCTCATTAGGTAGTACAGTTGTTCTTCTGAGATTTTTGAGACTTTGGCTTCGTGTTCTAGGGACACCTGGCTGTTGTGGATCTCATTGAATGGGATGGTATCGGATTTCGATAGGTCATCCATGATGATAGTGTCACACTCGATATGGGAGATAGAGCCTGCGCTCTTCTTGCCGAAGGTGACTTGTCCACGATAGTTTACTGCACCGCCGTCTTTAGAAATTGATTTTGAGACGATGGAGCTGGAGGTGTTTGGTGCGTTATGGATCATTTTTGCACCAGTATCTTGGATTTGGTTGGCACCTGCAAAGGCAATGGAAAGCATCGTGCCCCGTGCGCCTTTGCCATCAAGATACACACTTGGGTATTTCATGGTTGTTTTGGCACCTAAGTTGCCATCGATCCATTCAACGGTAGCACCTTCTAAGGCTTTGGCCCGTTTGGTTACTAGGTTGTAGACGTTGTCTGACCAGTTTTGAATGGTGGTGTAGCGGCAGTAAGCGTCTTTTAGGGTAAAAATTTCAACGATGGCTGCGTGCAAACTATTGCTTGAATAGGTTGGGGCGGTACAGCCTTCGACGTAATGAACGCTGGCGCCTTCGTCAACGATGATCAATGTGCGTTCGAACTGACCGGTATTTTCGGCATTGATCCGGAAATAGGTTTGTAATGGCACATCGACACGAACGCCTTTTGGTACATAGATAAAGGTACCACCTGACCAAACGGCTGAGTTTAAAGCAGCAAGCTTGTTATCGGTTGGTGGGACTAATTTTGAGAAGTATTGTTTGAACAGCTCAGGGTATTCCTTCAAGGCTGAATCGGTATCGGTAAAGACGATGCCAAGTTTTTCAAACTCTTCTTTCATGTTGTGGTAAACGACTTCTGATTCGTATTGGGCAGAAGCGCCAGCCAGGTATGCCCGCTCGGCTTCTGGAATACCAATGCGTTCAAAGGTCTCTTTGATTTTTTCTGGTACGTCATCCCAATCACGGGCAGGACGATCACTTGGTTTTTGGTAATATTTGATGGCATCAAAATCGATGTCAGACAGGTCTGGGCCCCAGTTTTGCATGGGCATCTTGTTGAAGGCTTCAAGAGACTTCAAGCGGAACTCAAGCATCCATTCTGGCTCTTGCTTGACCCGTGAGATTTCACGGACGATGTCTTCGGTCAATCCTTCGCCGGTACTAAAAACAGGCTGCACGTCATCGTGGAAGCCAAATTTATATTCTTCTAATTCGGGTACACCCATGGTTCTCACTCCTTTTGTAGTGCGGTTGTCTATTCGCTGGTTTCTTCAGTGTCAGATTCATTGGCGTGGCTGTGACTGACAGATGCTTGTGTACTGTCGGCAGCAATGGCTTTTTCTAATGCTTTCCAAGCTAAGGTCGCACACTTGATGCGTGCAGGAAACTTCGCCACACCTCCAAGCATGGAAGCATCGCCTAAGCGATCGCTTTGGGGAATGTCGTTTCCTTGGACGAGCTCAGAAAACAAGCCTGATAGTTCACCAGCTTCTGCTAGTGTCTTACCGATAATCGCATCCCCCATCATGGATGCACTGGCGGTACTGATGGAACAGCCTTCGCCAGTAAACGCGATGTCTTTGATGGTGTCTCCTTCGACAGCGAGCTCCAAGTGGATCACGTCGCCACAGGTAGGGTTATTCAATTCGACTTTGTACGTTGAATCATCCAAGGTGCCTCGATGATGTGGGTGGCTGGAATGATCCAGAATGACTTGTCGATACAAATTATCTAATTTCGTTAGTGCCATGTTGGAAAAACTCCTTCGTCAGCTTGATGGCGTCAACCAGTCGATCGGCGTCCTCTCTTGTATTATACAGGTAAAAGCTGGCCCGTGCAGTCGCTGGGACTTGCAAATAGCTCAAGAGGGGTTGGGCACAATGATGACCTGCCCGTACGGCGATGCCTTCCATGTCTAAAGCGGTGGCAACATCATGAGGATGGATGCCAGCTAGATTAAAGGCGATCACTCCCGTGCGTTTTGCTGCTTCTTGGGGGCCATAGATGGTCAAGCCTTCAATGGCTTGCAGTTTTGGCAAAACGTAAGCAGCTAAGTCTGCTTCATGGGCGTGGATGTTTTCTAAGCCGATTTCTGTTAAGTAATCCACCGCTGCACCTAAACCGATCGCACCGGCAATATTTGGTGTACCAGCTTCAAATTTCCACGGCAGTTCTTTCCACGTGCTTTCTTGCAGATGGACAAAATCGATCATTTCCCCGCCAAATTCGACGGGCTCCATCTGATCCAGCCATTGCCGCTTGCCGTACAAGACACCGATACCAGTTGGTCCGCACATTTTATGGCCAGAAAAGGCATAGAAATCACAATCCAGTGCTTGGACATCAACTGCCATATGTGGAACAGCCTGAGCACCATCCACCACCATGACGGCTTGGTGCTGATGCGCCAATTTGGTTAGCTCCGCAATCGGATTGATCACGCCTAAAACATTGGAAACGTGAGCGATCGAAACGATAGCGGTTTTTTCTGTGATCTGTTTCTTGGCATCTTCCATGTCCAAGGTGCCTTCTGGCGTCAGCTGGATATATTTCAAGGTAGCTTTTTTTCGGGCTGCTAATTGTTGCCAAGGGATGATATTGGAATGATGTTCCATATAGGAAATCACGATTTCATCGCCTTCATTGACAAAACGGTCGCCGTAGCTGCGGGAGACCCAATTTAAACCAGTGGTCGTCCCTCGAGTAAACAGCACTTCCGCCGTTTCATTCGCATGGATAAAGCTGCGCACTTTTTCCCGTGCGCCTTCATAGGAATGGGTCGCCCGTTCTGCGAGGGTATGGACCCCACGATGAACGTTGGCATTGTCTTGATGGTAATAATCGGTGATCGCCTGCAGCACCGCCTCTGGCTTTTGCGTAGTGGCAGCATTGTCGAGGTAGATCAATGGTTCGTCATTTACGAGCTGATCCAAGATGGGAAACGCTTGTTTCACTTTTTGGGCATCGATCATGCGAGCAACTTCCCTTCGATAACGGCAACCAATTCTTGTTGCACTTCTTTGACTGGGATCGCGGTCAAGACGGAGCCTAAGAAACCACGAATCACCAAACGTTCCGCTTCTGCTTTGCGCAGCCCACGACTCATCAAGTAGTACATTTCTTCTGGATCGACCCGTCCCACACTGGCTGCGTGTCCGGCTGTTACTTCGTGCTCATCGATCAAAAGGATTGGGTTAGCATCGCCACGAGCCTGGTCTGAAAGCATTAGGACACGGCTTTCTTGTTGCGCGTCCGCTCCTTTGGCTCCTTTTAAAATGTGTCCGATACCGTTAAAGGTTAAGACGCCGCGTTCTCTAATGACGCCGTGTTGCAGGATATGGCCAATGGAATGCGGTGCTTTGTTGGTAACACGAGTGTCGATTCCTTGTGTTTGACGCCCAGCACTGATGGCGACCGCTTTGACTTCCGAATGCGCGCCTTCGCCTACAAGATCAGAATCAAAGTCCGCCACGACGTCGCCGTCATTCATGACTCCAATTGCCCAATCTACCATCGCATCTCGTAATACGTAGCCGCGACGATTCATGTACGTAGTAATGTTGACACCTAACTGATCAATCGCAGAGAATTTGACCTTCGCACCTGCTTTGGCGATCACTTCCACTACGATATTGCCAGACAGTTTTTTCGCTTGGTCGCCTTTGGTTTGGAAACGTTCCAAGTAGCTGAACTCACTGTGCTCATCAGCAACGATCAAAATGTGTTTGAAGAAATGCGCTTGACTATTGCCATTGTGATAGAAAATCGCTTCAAGGGGTTCTTCGATCACCACGTTTTTTGGTACATACAAGAACATGCCGCTATTCATAAACGCCGCATGTGCTGCGGTCATTTTGTCTTCATCCATTGGTACTGCTTTGGTCATGTAGTATTGATTGACCAACTCTGGTACTTCTTTCATTGCTGTAAACAAGTCGGTGAAGATCACGCCTTTGTCAATCAGCTCTTGCGGTAATTGCTCAAAGATGGTGGTGTCATCAAACTGAACGAGAGTCGGATGGTTATCCATCGCGTCAAAGGCGGGAACTGCGCCTGCCACTTCTTCTTCTGACAAAGCGTACTCACCAGCAAGTGCTTGTTCGTCGATATTGAACAATGGCCAACGCTCGTAACGTACCCGCTCGATTTTTGGAAACGCAAGTTCATCCACTTTCGCAAGGGCTGCTTGGCGTAATTCCAACATCCATTCAGGCTCTTCTTTTAACGCTGAAAAAACGTTGACTTGTTCAAGATAATCCTGTAATTTTGCCATTTACCTTGCCTCCTTACGCTTCTTCTTCTTTGTAGTCGATCCCTAACTCTTTACTGATCCCAGCATAGCCTTCTGCTTCTAGGCGTTTGGCTAAATCTGCCGAACCGGTCATCACGACACGGCCTTCCATCATGATATGAACCACGTCTGGTGTGATGTAGTTTAACAGACGTTGGTAATGGGTGATGATCAAAGCGCCAAAGCCTTCGCCGCGCATTTCATTGACGCCTTTTGCTACGACTTTCAAGGCATCAATATCTAGACCAGAGTCGATCTCATCCAAAATCGCAAAGGTTGGATCTAGCATCAACAATTGTAAGATTTCATTTCGTTTCTTTTCTCCACCAGAGAAGCCTTCATTCAAATAGCGTTCCGCCATTTCTTCTGGCATATTCAATAAATCCATTTTTTCATCTAATTTTTTCAAGAAATCCATGACAGAGATTTTGTCGTCTTCGTCACGTTTGGCATTGATCGCTGCCCGCATAAATTCCGCATTGGTGATGCCTGGAATTTCACTTGGGTATTGCATCGCCAAGAACAGACCTAAACGAGCCCGCTCATCCACTTCCATTTCCAAGACATTTTCGCCGTCGAACAAAATTTCCCCTTCTGTCACTTCATAATTCGGGTTACCCATGATGGCAGCGGACAAGGTTGATTTCCCTGTACCGTTTGGTCCCATGATGGCATGGATCTCTCCAGTTTTTAACACTAAGTCAACGCCTTTTAAGATCTTTTTATCTTCGATTTGGACGTGTAGATTTTTGATTTCTAAAACTGACATTTCTTTCCCTCCAGTATCTTTTCTTTCTCACTATTTTAGACTAATTGAGAATGAACTTCAAACGCTATTCCCGACTTTTTTAAAATATTTCTAATCTGTACATTGGAATTATTATAAAGTATTACATAGAGATAGTACATGGTTATTGTCTGTAATGCTAGAAATTTTTTTGATTTGTTGTAAAAAAGAAAAAGGAATACGACATTGGCTGCCGCATCCCCTACCTTCACTTCTGCTGTGCCCATTCTTCTCGCAAGATGCCATACTTGATGGAATCATAATAGGTGCCTTCCCAGAAACGGACTTTGCGGATCTGGGCTTCTTTGGTCATCCCTAGCTTTTCTCCTAGTTTCATCATGCGGTGATTGCCCGACCACGTGGTATAACCAACACGCTGGATATGAGGCTGTGATTCAAACAACTCATTGATCCACTGGCGAATTGCTTGGCTGCCAATGCCTTGATTCCAAAGGGAAGCATCATAGATAGCTATCCCGAATTCCAACCACTGCTGCAAGGTATTGTCTTCCCAATAAGCGGTCGCGATCCCTACGATTCTTCCTTGATAGCTGATCGCTTTACGTAACGGGTTGTCGATACAGCTAGCGCCAAACCCCGTTCGAAATTCTTCCCACGTCAACACGGGGTCTTGGAAATACGGTCCGTCCCATTTTTTCCATTCTAAATCTGCCTTAGGCCCATAGCTGATCGACCAAAGTTCAGCAATCATTTCTTCCGTAATCGGTTGAAGTGTGACTGTTTCTGCCATCTTCAAGCCCCCCTTTCTCCTAAAAAAAGTCGTCTCCTTTATTCGTAGACGACTTTCTTTCTATTTTATCTGAAATTTCCGTAAGTTTAAATAAAGGAGTCCGAAAAAAAGGACTGGAAAAAGAGTAAAGCCAAATTGCGGCTTCAAAATCAAGGCGACAAAAACGGCAACAAACAAAAAGGTTGCTAACAAACTAACAGGCCATTTTTTCAAAGTGAAGAAAAGTGCGGTACGCAGGACATCTTTCTTAGCGGCTTTTGGATTACGCACTTGGAAGTACCAAGCGTTGATACTTAGAGCTATGGAAAGCATCCCTAACAAAAGAAAGAAAGGAACGAGCCATTTGCCACTTTCAAATTGAACCGCAAACAGAATATCCACGATCGCAATGACACTTCCCAGCCAGCCGATGAGCCAATAGAGAAACCCGCGCACGGCAAAGGTTCGTAAAAAGTAGCAGAAATCTTTTACTGGATCGATGTCTTTGTGTTCTGCAAAGCGATCGATCGCAGCCAGGAGGCTGATCATGCTTGGCCCAATCAGCAAGAGTGCCAATGCAAACCAAAGGAGGTTTCTAGGATCGACTGCCAAGAACATTGACGTGAGGGTGTAGGGTGTATTCACGACCCAAAAACTGATATTCAGGGCAAAGCCAATATATAGCCAGCGGAAGATCCGCATGTAAAGATTGTTTTCAAAGGTAGGTTTGGTAAACATGATTGATCACCTCAATTTTTCATTCCCGAAGTAGCGATTCCTTCTACGAAGTATTTTTGCATTGCTAAAAAGACGATCGCTACTGGCAAAATGGAGACCACAGATGCTGCCATGATCAGGGCGTACTCGGCATCATATAAGCCGACAAACATTTTCAACCCTAACTGAATGGTTTTGTTTTCGGTTGAGGAAAGGTAGATAAATGGTCCCATATAATCGTTCCATGTATTGACGAAGGTGATGATGGTCAGACTCGCTAAAGCGGGCTTCGTCAGTGGTAGAATGATTTTTCGATAGATCCCCCACTCACTCAAGCCGTCGATCCGCGCACTTTCACACAATGAGTCAGGAATACTACTATAGTATTGTTTCAACAAAAAGACCCCAAAGGCACTGAAGGCTTGTAAGAGGACCAAAGACCAAAGCGTGTCTGTCAGCCCGAACTGGCGCATCATGATGAACTGAGGAATCATATAGGATTGCCAAGGAATCGCAATCGTACCGATGTATGTCAGAAACAACAGGTCGCGTCCTTTGAAATGCATCTTCGAAAACCCATAGGCCGCAAAGCTAGAGGTAAACAGTTGGATCAAGGTAATGATGATGCTCAAAAAAGCTGTGTTCTTGAAAAAAGTCAGCAAAGGAATGCGATCCCAGATCACCGTATAGTTTTCTGGGCGCCAACTTTTTGGAATCCATTGGATCGGTACGCTAAAAACATCGTTATTGGTCTTAAAAGAAGCAGAAATCATCCAGAGAAACGGGATCAGTGTCACTAACGCGAGAAATGTTAATAAAAGAATCAAGGAGACACTGCCGACCGACAGCTTGGCTTTTTGTTTTGGTTTGGCTTGAACATTCTTTTTACTCAGTGTATTTTCCATCTGTACTCCCTCCTTACACCCGTTCTTGTCTTTGGTTCCACTTAAACTGGATCACCGTGATGCCCAAAACGATCACAAACAAGACCATGGCGATCGCAGATGCGTAACCAAAATTAAATTTCACAAACGCTTCGTTGTAAATTTGATACACCAAGACATTGGTGGCTCGACCGGGTCCTCCGGCAGTCATGACTTGGACCAAATCGAAGATCTTGAAACAGTTGATGACCAGCATGATCGAAACAAAGAAGGTCGTAGGTCGCAAGGACGGCAACGTCACGTTGCGAAACTGCTGCCACTTGTTGGCACCATCAATCGAAGCCGCTTCATACAATTCCTTTGGCACACTTTGTAACCCTGCCAAGTATAAGATCATGTAATACCCCATGCCACGCCAGACGCTGACTATGATGATCGCCGTCAAAGCCCAATCAGAGCTGGAGGTCCAACCAGGAGGATTTTCAATAAAAAATTTCAAAAACTGATTGATTGGTCCCATCGTTGGGTGAAACAACATGTTCCACACGACAGCGATCGCAACTAACGAGGTAACATAAGGAAAGAAGAAGGCCGTACGGAAAAACTTCATTCCACGTACTTTTTTATTTAATAAAATCGCTAAGCCTAAGGAACATACTAACGTCAATGGAACGACGCCAATCGTATAGAGAAAGGTGTTCTTTAACGAGATCCAAAAGGTGTCGTCCCCTAGCATTTTGCTGAAATTTTTCATTCCCACAAATTCAGGCGAACTAAAGGAATCCCATTCCATGAAAGCCAGAATCAATGAAAACACAACGGGCACTAAGGTAAATAAGAAAAAGCCGATAAAGTTTGGTGCAATAAAAGACAGCGCGGTTAGCGTATTTTTGCGTTTCAACTTATTGGCTGCTTTTGATTTTGAGGTTATTTCCATATTTGTCTCCTGCTGCTTGCCAGCAGGCCCCCTTTCATTAATAAAGAGAAGGAACTTTTTTGCCCAAGTCCCTTCTCTCGTTAGGACTATTCGGTTTCAGATTTCACCCTTTTTTCCATATTCGCAATGCCTTCTTTTGGTGTTTCGTCCCCTACAAGAATCAAGTCATGTTCTTCTTGCAAGATTTTATCGATCGCTGGTCCATTTTCATCGACAGGAAACTCGATCGCGACGGTTTCTGGATTGAAGGCTTTTTTCGATACTTCATCGGCGGGCATGCCTTCACGGGAGAAGTAAAGTTCATCAATGGCGTCAGTCTTATACGAAGGAACGACACCGACTTCTGCTAATACTTTGGCGCCTTCTTCACCAGAACAAAAGTCTAAGAATTTTTGCGCAGCTTCTTGATGTTTTGAATTTTTATTGATGGCAAAAGCAGTCGGAGAACCAAATGTCGTTACTTCCCCTTTTTCATTTTGTGGCATTTCCGCAATGCCCCACTCAACATCTGTCTTGCCATCGTCGATATTGGTCATCAATGCACCCATATACCAAGTTCCCATGTACATCATGGCTGCTTTTTCATTTTCAAATTGTGATTGATACGTAACTTTCGTTGATTTTGCTGTCCCAAAGTCCATTTGCGCTTTTTCGTCTTGCATCCGCAATGCACGATCATAGTACGCTTCCAAGTAGTCGTATTGAGGATCGATCAAGTTGGCGCCATTTTGGGCAGCTGCAATCGCTTGGGTAGTGGAACGCCACGTGTGTTGATACGCACCATAAATTTGTTCGTCTGGTTTTGTTAGCTGCTTGGCAAGCTCCTCATATTCGTCCCAGGTGATGTTTGATGGGTAGTCTAAACCTGCCTCATCGAACATTTTTTTGTTATAATACAAGACCCAAAAATCCGTCCGATACGGTTGTGCATAGGTTTTGCCTTCTACGTCATACATGTCATAGCTTTCTTGCGCTGGGGCAATATCCAATGATCCGATATGGTCGGTGAGATCCACCAATTGGTCCCGCAACGCATAATTAGAGTAAGAAAGTAAATTTTTCATGGTCAAAATATCTGTCGTATCTCCTGAAGAGAGCATCGTCGTCAGTTTGGTATCATAATCATCTGAAGCAATATCGACAGGTTCAACGGTAATGCCCGGATTCGCTTCTTCAAAGGCACGGAATAGTTTTTCGAATTCAGGTGTCGTATCGTAATTCCAAGTGGTTACGGTCAATTTGATGTCGCCATCTTCAGAAGCAGCGGAATCATCTGTCGCTCCGCCTCCACACGCTGCCAAGGCTGCGATCGTCCCAAACATCGTTGCTGCTAATAAACCTTTTTTCAAAAAGTGCATGTTCATTCCTCCATTAAACATTTTTTTAAAGGGTCGCCCCTAAAACTACCAATAGGAATACCAACTTTGTGACACCCGCATCAGCGCTTCCATATAATAATAATCGCCCCAGATCATGCATTCATCGACCCCTTTGAGGGAATTCTTGTCATAAACCCCATGCATCAAAAGTCCGTTTGATTCGGGATGGTCGATCGTTGTATAGTTTTGGGCTAACGACGCCAAGATCGCCAAGGCGTTTTCCTGATAGGCGGCTTGGTTTGGCTGCGTGATCGGTAAATGTTTCGCCAGTTCTAGCAAGCCACAGACTGCGATGGCGGCGGCCGAACTATCCCTTTCTTCCTGACTACCATCGTTAAACACTAAATCCCAATAACTGACCTTGTCCGTCGGTAATTCCGCAATAAAGTAATCCGCAAGGTCTTGAGCAGTCTTCAAGAAACTGGTATCACCGGTGTAAAGGTAACTCAGCGTAAATCCGTAGATTCCCCACGCTTGCCCTCTCGCCCAGCAGGAATCATCGGCATAGCCTTGTTGGGTATTGCCGCCGATCGCCGCTCCAGTTTCAACGTCGAAGTAATAGGTATGGTACGTCGTGGCGTTGTCTCGCACGATGTATTTCTGGGTCTGCTTGGCATGAGCATAGGCTGCTTGTTTGTAGGATTCATCCCCCGTCATTTGGGAAGCAAAATACAATAGCGGCAAATTCATCAAGCAATCAATAATGATGCGCCCCCGTTGTTGCGGATCATCGAGATTGCCCCACGCTTGAATGATTTGGGCTTTGGGTGAGTAACGGGCCATCAATAGATCGGCGGCGGCAATCGCGAGTTTTTTCGAAGATTCCCGTCCGTTCACTCGATAGTCGGCAATCGCAGTCAAACTATACAAAAACCCGATATCATGGGTTTCTAGTCCAATTCTTTGGTCCAATCGTTCTTGGAAAGAGTGCAGCTGTTTTTCGATGGTTTCATCAAATTCTGTTGATCCCGTCAGTTCTTTACTCAATAACAACATGCCAGTCCAAAAACTCGCCGTCCAATCATGGTTGGCTTCTGGTCGATAGACAAGCTGTTCACTTGCTGCAGGTGGGACCAACGTGTCAAAGGTCTTAGTATTCTTTCTTACTTGATTAACGGTGAAGTCGATTTGCTCGGCTACCCATTGTGATAGCTGTACGTCATAGCTGGTTTCCATTTTTTCCTCCTATTCGCTCAACCTGGATCATATGGCCGGATTGATTGATCGTAATGTTGTTTGTTGTCACTTCGACGGTCACTGCTTGTTCTTGTTCTTGTGGAAGCAAGCCGGTGACGAGGGAAACGAACAGGTGCTTTCCCGCTTGTCGTTGAGCAGTTAAATACGGCAGCCACGTTGCAGGATACAAGAGGTTCGTATTTGGCTCCGTTCGTATGACATCGCTCGTTTCATAGCCAGCGATCGCCTCGATTTTCGAATAGCCGATCGATGTTCGTACCGCAGCGCTGCTTGCGGTTTTTTCAGTGATGGCAGTTGCCTCTTTCGGTGATGAAAACCCACCCTCATAGAAAGAAAGGGCGCGCTGAGAATTGATCTCATGAATGCGAAGGTGACTGCCTATCAGTGGAATGATTGTTGTTTTTATCTGGACGTCTTCCCATGGATTCCATTCATGAATGATCCGATCAGGTAAAAGCTGATACTGGCGATCCAATCCTTTGGTGCGAAAGTAATGGTCATCTTCTGATAAAGCCAATGTGTTGTCATAATTTCCTTCATAAAACCAATAATTGCTCTTGGGCACGCTATTGCCAAACGTCGTTGAGTAGACAAATTTGCTATATTTGCTGCTGGCATGACTTTGATAATTGATACATTGTCCTGCAGGAAACATCAAGGCATGCGTCAAGTCTTGATTGTGTTGATAAAAGTTCTTACTGATGGGATGAGCCAGTGTTCTTTCAGTGATCACTAATGGCGTCGGGGTGGCTTGCCAATAGGGATGCTCCTTTGGTACCGCTAACAAAAGAAAGGTTTTTAACGCCCAATAAGGTGAACCTGGTGCATTGTAGCCTTCGGCAAAGATCAGATTCTGGTACGAATAGCCGACCGTCAGTATCCCTTCGGAAGTAAAAATGTCTTGCTGCATCCACTGATGCAGGTGACGACTGATCAACCCTTTGATCTCTCCCCATGGCAATCCTTCAACATCCGCAAAAACCAATGCGCTGAAGAAAGAAACTTGCGCAAAGCGATACGTCAAACTTCGACCAAAAGGAACGGCAGCTCCACCTGCTGCAAACCAATGCTTGAAGGTTTGAGCAAACTCGGTGGCTCGTTGTTTGAACTTCCCTTTCAAGATCCTCAGGGACAAATCGACAGTACAGAAGACTATAGTAGTGGATCGCAAAAGATACATAGTAATCGATTTGAGTGGCTACTCCGTCACAGTACCATCCTTCCCCTAAATAAAAGGTCTCGATCAATGCCAAGTCAGCATCGATCTTTTCTTGGGAAAAGCTGCTGCCACAACGCTTCATGGCTACATTGACGAGAACCCGAAAGAAATGCCAATTGTTTGCGGGAATTTCTCGTTGATTGACTTGGATCAGCCACGCATGGAGATTATCTTTTTGGCGTTGGGATAAAACATCCCACGTTTTTTCCTTATTTAATAGTAAAAAGGTACTTAGCGAAGCCATTTCCACGATTCGTTGGTCGAAGTCTTCCACAACACCCCAATAATCGGGACTCTCTGGATCTGTACCCGCAATAATTCCTGAGAGATAGGTTTCCATGAATGAATCTTCTTGCTGGGTTAGATAAGGCGCGAGTCCCCAAAGCGGTCGCAAGAACGCTTCAAGTTCCTGTACCTCTTTCTCATAGACAGTCCCATGGCTGCCTAAAGCCAAATGACCGGGACGACTGCTTGCAAAAGCGGGTTTGAGTTGATCCATGATCGTTTTGAAGCCGGCTGCTACATCTTCATAACTTTCAAATTTATTCTTTTTCAATTGCTGCAGCTTCTGTGATTGCATCCGCATCCTTCCTTTCAATCAATGTCGCTTTAATAAAACCATAATATTCTCCGTAGACCGTCACCACATCTTGCAGTTTCAGTTGTTGACTTTGCTCATTGAATACTTGGTACTGTCCAGCCGCTGTTTCTAGAATAAATCGATCTCCTTTCTCAATGTCTGCTGTTTTCGCATCACTCTTTACGATGGTGCCAGATAGCTTCACGAATTCATGCAACGGGACGACACCTTGCGAAAAATCTTCGTCAGAATAACAAAGCGCTCGTTCTTTTAATTGCTTTTCGCTGCTTTGGGAAAATGCTTGCGTCTGCGTTGCTTCATTTGGAGAACAAGCAGTCAACCCCATAAGTAGACCCAGGATAAATAACGAATTAATCCACTTCATTCATGCCACCCTCATTTTTAAAACGCTTTCTTCATTTCAAATCATACTTTTTTTTAGGAAAATAATCAATAGTTTTTCCTAAAAAAAGTAAAATTTTTACTTGAGAGCAATTTCTCTCTTGGTTTTTTTACTAAAAAGAAATATACTGAAGAGGAGAAGCATTGGAGGAGGGATTCTATGGCTACGATTACCGACATAGCGACCATAGCTGAGGTATCAATATCAACCGTATCACGGGTTCTGAACTACGATCCTAGTCTTTCAGTGACCGAAGAAACCAAACGAAAGATTTTTGAGGCAGCTGAAAAACTAAATTATACGAAATACAAAAACAAGCAAAAGCAGCGTGAACTACCAGTGGATGTACCAAAAAAACACAACAAATCGATCGGGATCGTTCAGTGGCGGATGGATGATGAAGAATTAGAAGACATTTACTATATGTCGATTCGTTTGGGTGTGGAAAAACGCGCCGCCGAACTGGGTTGTGATCTGTTAAAAATCTCCAACCTTGATGAGTCAGTGATCCAGTCCGTCGACGGCTTACTGGCAATCGGCAAGTTTACAGAAGAGCGGGTCAAGAAACTCCATGAGCTACACCCCAACCTCTGTGTGATTGGCAGTAACTTTCCGCTGGATGACTACGATTCTGTCAATACCGATTTTACGCAAGCAACGGAGTTGGCTCTTTCTCACTTGATGGGACTTGGTCATCAAAAAATCGCCTTTATCGGCGCCGAGGAAAGTCAAAATATGTATGGGTATCGGCGGTACAAAACGCCAACGGTCAACACCTATGTCGATATGATGCAGCATTATCAGCTGTTTGATGAGGATTATTTCATCGTGAAAGAAAATAGTCGGTTGGATGTCCAAACGGGGGAAGAATTAACGGAGCAGGCTTTGGCTTTGTGGCAAGACCGCTTGCCGACTGCGATTTTGGCAGCCAATGATGCCTTTGCGATTGGGGTCATCCATACGTTAACGGCTCATGGAATCAAGATTCCTGAAGACATCAGTGTTATGGGCATCAACGATATTTCGGTGTCCCGCTATGTCTCTCCACCCCTTTCTTCAGTCCAAGCATTTACTGAAGAGATGGGTGAAACGGGGTTAGAGCTACTCTATAACCGCATCGAAAATCCTGGGATCGCCAGACGCATCTTTTTAAGTACACAGCTGGTGATTCGTCAATCTACCGCAAAACCAAAAGAAGGCTGAGAAGCTGCGGTGTCTTCTTGCATTGATCAACGTCATTGCAAGGAAGCACCGCATCCTTCTCAGCCTTTTTTTATTTTAATGGTCGTTTTGATTTCTCCTGTCTGCTCAAGCGCGTGTTCGGCTTGGATCAAATACGCTTGTGCCTGTACACCATGGTGGTCTTGATAAGTGACTGGCTGTATTTGGATCTTATCACTGGTAAAACCAAGAACACAGCGTGCTTTTTTTGTCATTAGTTGAACGGTCTTATCTTGCACCATTGGTGGTATGTTCGTAATAAAGTTTTCCACCACCAGATTCTTTGGTTGGTGCTCGTCAAAGACAAAATGGTCTTCGATCGTTACTTGTTGCTGCGAGACCACGAAGCGCCGCTGGTATTCAGTGACCGCTGCTTTCGGATAGAACGCACTGAGGTCTAAGTCAAATTGCTGGTCATTGACCTGTAGCACTGTCGCTTCCTCGGCTGTTGTGCGTTGGGTGTGCTGGTTGATGATCGGCAGCGAATGACTGATTGCGGCTGCGGGAAAGTAGTGATAGCGCGTGTTCTCGTCAAAATACTCTTTGGTGTACTCCCCTGCACCAAGGTCCGTCAGAAATAACTCCTCCGTCGTTCCTAAAACAAAATGACCGACATCGAGATGATTGTGGCTTTCTTGATTGCTCCCCCCTTTGGCAGCAAAAAAGAGATCCTGCTGCACATCTTTTGCCATGAACCACTGTGCTTGTTCAAAATAGTGATGAAATGAGGCATTCGTTTCTCGTGTGATCGCTTCGTTATGCCAATACAAATTTCGATAGCTGTGGGCAAACCGGTAGCAAGGATCAAAATCTAACGGACTGACCCCCGATAATTGGGGAACCGCCACGCCCAAATGCTCGTAGCAATAACTGACCAAGCCACTAGGCAGTTCGATCGCCGAATAATCAGAAAAAGGAATGTAATGCCCTGGAGAAATCATCGTGTAATAAGGAAAAGCAGCAATTTTTCTGGTTTTAGGCTGTTTTAGGTAGGTATCTTCTTGCAATACTTCTGCCAACAATTGCGCATAATACAGAAAATAACCAAACCCATACGCCCAGTATCCGACGCCTTCTACACAAGCCCCATCTTCGCCAAAGCTGTTGAGATAGCTTTGCATTGCAGTATCCAATCGTTTGATCATCCGCAATTGTCGCTCGCTTTTTTTCGGCAATACATAGAGCGCCGTCATTCCAAGACAGCCACCAATAACTGCGGACCAATTGTTCTCTTTTGTCTCCCACTCCCAGGTTTGCTCCTCGAAGGGTAAAAAAAGCCGTTGATCGATCTCATACAACACTCGTTCTGTGATGACTGGTGAAAGGTCTCCCCCAACCAACATAAACAACTCTGCTAAGGATTGCCCAGTTTCAGCTGCAAAAAGATCGACTGTGTGGCGCGCTTGCGAAGAAAACTGGCCATCGACAATCGGCAGATGCGCTGGCAAACACCATGTATATTCATTGCAGATTTCCCAAATCACTTGCTCCAGCAGCACTTTGATCGCTGCCTTACGCTCCATTTCATAAGCAAGTCCTAAAACCACCAACATCCGTCGGCGGGCAAAATAATGGGATTCGAAGGCAACACGATTCCCCGATTCGAGATACTCTTGATAGCCTTGATAAGGCAAATAGGGAACCTCACCAGTGTCAAGATAAGCCTGTGCCGCCTGTAAAATTTCTTCTTTTACATCTACTGGATTCACGCGTTTTCCTCCTGAATGGAGCGTCCGAAGACTTCGATTTGGGTCAACGCTGGAAATGGTGAGGGATCGTCATTTTGGATCAGCTCATGCAATTTCACCCAAGTGACCGTTCGCGGCTGGAAAGAAAACCGTTGAGGCTGGCTGCTTTTGACCGTCTGCAAGATTTCTTGACTCCCGTCGGAAAACGCCAACGTGACTTGTTGCCAATAGCTATCATGGGGAAAATCCGCCCGTAACGTAAGCGCACATTGGTCGATGCGGACCTCATGACCAAAGTCGATCGTCAAAGCGGCATCTGCTTGTTGATTGATCCCCCATGAGCCATAGGGATAATTGCCATGAGACGTATTGGCAAAAATGCCATCAATAGCGTTACAAGCGAAAAACGTCGCATCATCTCTTGTTTCAACATTGGCATGGGCATGCGGATAGGCACCCAAGAATTCTTTTTGATCATGAGGGTTTAAGGCGACATTGCGGTAAGCCGCTAGTTCTTCTTTTGTTGCTACCCGCACACTCAAATAATGGCTTTTCCCAGCAAAACGGCCTTCTGGCGCGGCTTCTTTGGCATTTCCACTAAGGTGTACGGGGTAGATCCACTCGTTGCCTTTGATGTACACCAAAGTAGTCGCCAGCGTTTCATCGAGTGTGACCCACACAAATTGTCCACTGCGTGAGAGCGAGACAACGATTTTATCTCCGTCCTCGTAACAATACTCTTGGGATGCCAACGTGACAAAGTCTTCCGCCGTCGCTTGAAGAAGGGTAGGTTCATTTTCAGGTGTTCGTTTGCCTTTTTTTACTTGATGCTTTTGGTCATAAATCGTTAAGGAAATCTGGGTCATTGCATGTAGCTCCTCTCGTATTTTCTCCATTATAGCGATGTCGACAAAAAAATGTAACTGGTTCCAGCGATTTTTTACTATTTTTTTACTTAAAATCGAGAAATGTAACAGTTTCCATTTCTTTATTTTACTAAATAAAGTAAAATAACAAATAAAAGGAGCTGTTTACATGAGAAACTTCCAAGAAGAATTAAGTAAGAACCCTCTTCGAACCAAAACCGATCTAGAAGAGGCCCTTGTTGATCTGGTCACTCCCGTATACGAATGTATGGCACGACAAGGAACTCCCGGGAGGGTCCACCTAGGAAATTCAGGAGCAGTGTACACCCAGGAAAAGAGTGACGTCGAAGGCTTTTTACGGACACTCTGGGGATTGGGCCCATTGTTCAGCCAAGAAGAAGCGTGCCTTCGTTACCCAAAACTTTTTCAACAAGCCAATGCCGGGATCGTTGCAGGCACCACCCCGA
>JAFEHB010000498.1_pt1 | contig 27052 bp, 21 predicted proteins | sample 9267121 | NCBI WGS metagenome assembly JAFEHB01 (sample SAMN17103336, study PRJNA684904) | human gut metagenome | isolation source: diarrhea sample from child under the age of five | host: Homo sapiens | place: South Africa: Mafikeng, Mafikeng Provincial Hospital | collected 2019-09 | reverse complement strand
TTACACTTGTAACTCCAAAGTCTGAAAATGATGTACGATTACAAGCTACACTTGGTAATCAGAACCCCACGGGCTTGCCCGTGGGAGTAGTCAGTTCTATACTGGTAATGTAAAGCTGCCTGGCGATTATGATTATATTAATGCAGGTAGAGAACATAATGTGATGATGGTTGATTCACAAGATGGGCTTGTATTAGATCATAAGGAAGTTGTGCTTTACAACAAGGATTATCCTCAAAACATGTCTTGTCATGTAAGAGATCCCTACGTTTATGAAAATGATGGTATGTATTATATGGTTCTAGGAGCAAGAACCCTTGATTCACATGGTTGTGCAATCTTATATTCATCAAAAGATTTAAAGAAGTGGGATTACATGAAGACTGTTGACTACCATAAACCTTTTGGTTATATGTGGGAGTGTCCGAATTATTTAAGTTTTGAAAAGAAGAAGTTCTTATTCTGTTGTCCTCAGGGACTAGAAAGTCATAACTATGATTATGAAGCTATTTATCAGAATGGAGACTTTCCTCTTACAACAGATTTAGAGAAAGATTGCGTACTAGAAGACTTTATCGAGTTTGATCATGGATTTGATATCTATGCCCAGCAGTTCTTCAAAGATGAAAAAGGTCGTATGATCATGGCCGGTTGGATGGGGCTTCCTGATATTGATTATACAAATCCTACCGTAGAAGAAGGACGTCAGCATGCCTTCACTCTCTTTAGAGAGATTACTGAGCATGAAGGTAGACTTTATCAGTTCCCTATTGAAGAATATAAGTCTTTAAGAGAAGAGAAGAAAGAAGTAAAGGGAACATCTCTTACAATGAATACGTCTTGTTTTGAATGCCATATAACTGACCTCCCTCAGTCATTCAAACTTCATTTAAGAGGTGTAAATATGAATTATGAAGATGGTCTTCTCACTATCGATATGAATAAGAGCGGTTCAGGTCGTGGTGTGAAGCATATTAAAATTCCTGAAATGAATAATATGACTTTGTTTAGCGACACATCTTCTTTAGAGCTTTTCTTCAATGATGGTGCTTATGCCTTTACTACACGTATTTACAACAATTCAGATACTATTGAAATTATAAGTAATAAAGAAATTGATATAACTGCTTATCAATTAAAAGCGATTGACTTAGAACCTGCCAAATAAGCAGGTTCTTTTCTTTTTAGCACTTTGCAAAAGAAAGTGCTAATTTTTAGCACTCAAGTGTTGACATTGCTAAAAGAGTGACTATAATAATAGTTGTAATCGATAGAGAGGTTACTAGAAAAAAGAAAAAACGTTGAGAGAGGCGAACAAATATGAGATATTATCCAAACTTCAATGATGTGTTTGATGATTTATTTGATTCAGGAGTCAATACTACAAAAGCAAATACAATGTTATGTGATATTCGTGAAACAGAAAATACTTATGAAATGAATATTGCGCTTCCTGGATATAAGAAAGAAGATATTGCTTTGGAACTTAAGGATGGCTACTTAAAAGTATCAGCATCTGCTAAGAAAGAAGAAACAGCAGGACGTATTGTAAGACGTGAAAGATATAGTGGTAACTGTTCTAGAAGTTTCTATGTAGGTGAAGGATTTACTGAAGAAGATATCAAGGCTAAGTTTGATAATGGTGAATTAATGATTTCAGTTCCTAAAGAAGCTCCAAAGAGAGTTGAAAAGAAATCAATTACAATCTACTAATAACACGAGACGAAGAATCCCATGTTTAAATTTGATAAAGGAGATGTTATTTATGAGATTTTTACCTGGTTTCTATGATGTGTTTGATGATATGTTTGATGATGGCTGGATGAGTCCATCAACGAATGCAATGCAGTGTGATATCAAGGAAGTAGACAACAACTATGAAATGAACATTGCTCTTCCTGGATATAAGAAAGAAGATATTTCTCTAGACTTGACTGATGGTTATTTGACTGTTGCAGCCAATACTAATCAGGATAAGGAAGAAAAAGATAAGAACGGTAAGGTTATCAGAAGTGAACGTTATACAGGTAGCTGTTCAAGAAAGTTCTATGTTGGTGAGGGTTATAAAGAAGAAGACTTCACTGCTAAGTTTGAGAATGGTGAATTGATGATCACTTTCCCTAAGACTGAACCTGAAAAGATTGAAGAAAAGAAACCTATTATGATTGAATAGCTCATAACACGAGACGAAGAATCCCATGTTTAAATTTGATAAAGGAGATGTTATTTATGAGATTTTTACCTGGTTTCTATGATGTGTTTGATGATATGTTTGATGATGGCTGGATGAGTCCATCAACGAATGCAATGCAGTGTGATATCAAGGAAGTAGACAACAACTATGAAATGAACATTGCTCTTCCTGGATATAAGAAAGAAGATATTTCTCTAGACTTGACTGATGGTTATTTGACTGTTGCAGCCAATACTAATCAGGATAAGGAAGAAAAAGATAAGAACGGTAAGGTTATCAGAAGTGAACGTTATACAGGTAGCTGTTCAAGAAAGTTCTATGTTGGTGAGGGTTATAAAGAAGAAGACTTCACTGCTAAGTTTGAGAATGGTGAATTGATGATCACTTTCCCTAAGACTGAACCTGAAAAGATTGAAGAAAAGAAACCTATCATGATTGAATAGGCATTTAAAAAGGAAGCGTGAGCTTCCTTTTTTCATACTATACGCATGTAATTATAGACTTGTTTCTTGAAACTCTCCCAGTTCATTGATCCAGACTGCCCTTCTATCATTGGTCTAGGACACTCTTTTCCTGACCAATCATGATGCATACGGAGTTGATCTACACTGAGGTTATATTGTTTTAATAATGCAGCAGCAAGTTTGGCTGCATTTTTTTCTGCCATATATAAATTGCCATCTGAATTGACACATATTTCTATCGCAATAGACGCACTATTACCTGGCATGACACCATCTCCTGCATGTCCTGCCTGCTGATTAAGTGGTAATGATTGGTAGATACTGTGATCATCCACTGTATAATGCCAAGAAGCAGAACGTACATTACCTGTATATTGAAGTTTAGCATGACTCAAAGCATTTGCCCCTTTATTTGTATTATCTGTTGTATGGATTGTAATATACAGTGGTCTCATTGCATAATGAGTACGATGACTACTTGTTTCAGGGATCATATAATCTTTGTAGAGTGGTATCCCAGTTGTATTCTCTATAGAATTATTGACATCAATACTCACATATTGAGAAGAAACCCATCCCTTTCCTTCTATATACATATAGCGTCCTGCTTCTTTTGTAACATGATAACTTCCTGCAGGAATAACCTGTCTTGTAGCATAGTATGAAAATGGTGCACTATACAGCGTCTTAGAAGTACTAAATGTAATTGTATTAGAGATTGTAAGAGGCTGTACTCCTACATAGTTTTTATGACTATACTTCTTACCATCCATACCAGTATACGTGAGTCCATCAAAACTGATACATTCTATAGGTCTAGATAGGAGGTGATTACTTATTAAAATATGATCACTTTCTATAATCACCTGTGAGGGTGTATAGCTAGGAAAACTGATAATAAGCAACATGACAACTAATATATTCTTCAATATTCTCTTTTGTTTTGTTGTCAGTCTTTTATGTTTCATAGGTTATTCCTTCTTTCATGGCATTGTCATTATAATCTTAAAATGAGTGTATGAATATTATTTGAACTGAAACAACATATTTACATACTGTAATTTTCAAACAGCAAAAATGAAAACGCTTATTTTTTCACAAGTCCTGATAAAGCCTAAAACTCGTTATTTTAAGCCCTTTTTATACTACTTTTTGCATGCTGTTTTCTTGAGTTTCATTGACTTTAAAAGCATGGTGTCATATAATTTTGACAGGTGATAACCCTCACCTTGAATCAACAGTCATTTAGTAATGAAAGGAGTAAAAAAATGATTTATTCAAAAGAAGTTGAAGAAATGTATTGCGTTAAACAGGGCGGCAATCATGGTTGTGCCCCAATTCCTGAAGAAGGCAAATGGGTTTATTCTAAAGAAATCAAGGATATTTCTGCTTACACTCATGGTATCGGATGGTGTGCTCCACAGCAGGGTGCTTGTAAACTTTCTTTAAATGTTAAGGAAGGTATCATTGAAGAAGCACTTATCGAAACTATCGGATGTTCAGGTATGACTCATTCTGCAGCTATGGCAGCTGAAGCTTTAGTTGGTAGAACTTTACTTGAAGCATTAAACACTGACTTAGTTTGTGATGCTATCAACACTGCAATGAGAGAATTATTCTTACAGATCGTTTATGGACGTTCTCAGTCTGCTTTCTCAGAAGGTGGTTTAGTAGTAGGTGCTGGTCTTGAAGACTTAGGTAAAGGTTTAAGATCTATGGTAGGTACATCTTATGCTACTAAGAAGAAAGGTCCTCGTTACCTCGAATTAACTGAAGGTTACATTACTAGAGTTGCTTTAGATAATGATGACCAGATCATCGGTTACGAATTCGTAAATCTTGGAAGAATGATGGACATGATCAAAGCTGGAGAAGATGCTAATGAAGCTGTTAAGAAAGCAACAGGTTCTTATGGACGTTTTGCTGATGCTGCTAAGTACATCGACCCAAGAAAGGAATAATTAGGAGGTAGAACAATGGCTATTACATTTGAAGGTTATGAAAGAAGAATCAACCAGATCAATAAAACTTTAAACGAATATGGTATCAAAGATATCGAAGAAGCTAAGAAGATCTGTGATGATAAAGGTATTGATGTTTATAACATCGTTAAATCAACTCAGCCTATCTGCTTCGAAAATGCTTGCTGGGCTTACACTGTAGGTGCTGCAATCGCAATCAAGAAAGGTGACGTTAAGGCTGCTGATGCTGCTAAGACAATCGGTATTGGTTTACAGTCATTCTGTATCCCTGGATCAGTTGCTGATGATCGTAAAGTAGGTTTAGGTCATGGTAACTTAGGTTCAAGACTTCTTGATGAAGAAACTCAGTGTTTCGCTTTCTTAGCTGGTCATGAATCATTCGCAGCTGCTGAAGGTGCAATCAAGATCGCATTAAACGCTAACAAAGTTCGTAAGCATCCTTTAAGAGTTATCTTAAATGGTTTAGGTAAAGATGCTGCTAAGATCATCTCAAGAATCAATGGTTTCACATATGTTGAAACTCAGTTCGATTATTTCACAGGTGAGGTTAAAGAATTATCTAGAACTGCTTATTCAGATGGTGACAGAGCTAAGGTTAACTGCTATGGTGCAGATGACGTACGTGAAGGTGTAGCTATCATGCATAAGGAAGGTGTAGATGTATCAATCACTGGTAACTCTACTAACCCAACTCGTTTCCAGCATCCAGTTGCAGGTACATATAAGAAAGAATGTATCGAACAGGGTAAGAAATACTTCTCAGTTGCTTCAGGAGGAGGAACTGGTCGTACATTACATCCAGATAACATGGCTGCAGGACCAGCTTCATATGGTATGACTGATACTATGGGTCGTATGCATAGTGATGCTCAGTTCGCAGGTTCTTCATCAGTACCAGCTCACGTTGAAATGATGGGCTTAATCGGTATGGGTAACAACCCAATGGTAGGTGCTACTGTTGCAGTTGCAGTTGCTATCGAAGAAGCTAGCAAATAATTAATTCAACACTTAAAGTCCTGATTTATTCAGGGCTTTTTCTTTACTACAATGAATATTAATGATTATCAAAAAGAAGCAATGAGAACACTGAATCCCGAACTGAATAAGAAAGATATACTTATTAATAGTGTTATGGGATTATGTGGAGAGTCAGGAGAAGCAATAGATATTGTTAAGAAGTGGTTGATGCAAGGACATGATCTAGACAAAAATCATCTTATTAAAGAATTAGGTGATATAGCCTGGTATCTTGCCGAAGCAGCGACTGCATTAGATGTTCCTTTAGATACTATTCTAGAGGGTAATCTTGATAAACTACATAAAAGATATCCTGATGGATTTAATACAAGTGCTTCTATCAACAGACAAAAAGAGGATTGATTCTGTATCACAGAGTCAATCCTCTCTTTTTAGTTACATAGAAAAATGTGAGGTTTCATTTGAGTATGAATTTCAACTTTCAAAAAATACATATACTCTAGATTATTATCATTTTCTTAGCAAAAAAAAGATCATTGTTTTCCCATCTTTCCACTTTCCTTTATTCTTATCTAAAAAAACGACATTTGTTTGAGATATTCCAGATTAGTGAGGGTATAAGATATATAGGAAGCTTTTTTCCCTAAATTTATAGAAAGGTAAAACACTTGTATCTTACAAATAAGCAACAGGTGGAGACTTAAATACCGGATTTCTGAAACAGATGCGTAAACATCCTAGAAGCTACGACTTCAAATACAAAGTATAAAGTCGTAGTAATTCACTGTTATTTGTATTTGTATGAATAAATGCTATACTATGAGTAAGGAGGACTGATTGTTATGAAACCAATTAAAGATACTGATTCAGTTAAAAAAAATAATGTTATTCTTCCTAAAACAATCGAAGATAAGTTAAATGAAGCAGAAAAAGATTACGAAGAAGGAAGAACTCATACTGAAGAAGAAACATGGAGAATGTTTAGTAAAAAGTATGGATTTGAATTATAAAATACTTTATACAGATTCAGCAATTGGTGATTTAGATAAAATACTATCTTATCTCTCTGGATATAAAAATCCATTTATTCTCACAAAATTCAAACATGATATTGATAAAAACCTAGAAAGGATAAAGTTACATCCAAAGTCTCATCCGGTTATTCTAAAACATCATCAATATGAATATAGAAAGTTAATAATTCATCATTATATCTTTGTTTACTTTGTTGATAGTACAAATAAAGAAATAACAATTTTCAGAATATTTCATGAATTAGAAGATTATCAAAATAGATTATGTACAAATAATTTAAAAAATGAGGAGTGATTCAATATAAAAAAACGAATTGCTCTTTTTATATTTTAGAAAAATGTTCAAAAGATGTGGTATATTTGATTAAGAAGATCACAATGGAAATACAAAAACAATTAACAATAAATAAACGCAATCAATTGGATGATGAATTAACAGTTATTAATTCACGTCTAAAAGAGCTTAATAATCTCAAATGAAGCAGTGCGCAAAAAGAGGATTGATTCTGTATTCACAGAGTCAATCCTCTTTCTTTTCTATACTGTCACTGGTAACTTATCTACCACTGCTTTTTGTCCTTCTAATGTGAAATGAACCCCATCAGTCACATATTCACTTCTCAATTGTGTATGATCTTCATCCTGACATAAATCATCTAGATCAATATATCCATCTGCCGGATTTGTCTTAATCCATGCATTAATATCTTTTCTCATCTGATCTATTTCAGGTGTCCACTCAATGTCATCACCTTTATTCAATATATTACGTGTATAACCTTTCCAAGCAGAACGAGTAACTAAATATACTTGAATATTTCTTTCATGTGCTTTACTAATAAGTGTTTTATAAGCATCAATCATCTGTTCTGTAGTCACCTTAGGTGCAATACCCATCATACTCTTACAATTAGGATGAATAATATCATTACATCCTACCTTGATAATAACAGTCTTTACACCCGGCTGATTTAAAGCATCTCTTTCAAATCTCTTCAACATAGATTCACCATAAGCCATACCAAGTCTACCTGCTCCATCAGCACATAGTCGATTACCCTTAATAGCCTGCTGTAAGACACCTACATTATGAATACCAGCTAAATGCAGTTTAGTAGAGAATAGTGTCGGTATATCATTCGCAAGTGTAGAATCACCAATTATAACTGTAGAATGCGCATCTGGACGATTGACATCTAAACCTGTTAATAATGGTATAACATCATATTCACCAAAGCTTCCATTTAATATCATTGGTACACCTGTAGTTGCAGGAAGATTGACCTGATTACCTGAACTAATATATGTTTTACCACCAATTAAACCAAATGTTTTTAACTGATCTGTATTTTTCATATACATAGAAACAGTTACTGGTTCTAATGCATCTACATGATAGTCTAATGGATCTGAATAAACAGTTTCTCCTTTTTCTAATGTTACTTTCTTACATCCATTAAATGTCACAGTCTTCTTTGTAGGAAGTTTAATACGCTGTTTACTTATTGTTTTCGCTATAGTCACAGCATCAATAGTCATAGGACCTGTACCATAAGTATTAGAAAATGTGAGACGTACTGTTTCACCTGTCAATGTAGGTTTAATTACAGTTCTAAATGTTAAGTGATGCAAACCAAAATCCTTAAAATGATTCCCAAAAAATTTCTTAATACTAAATTCTACAGGACTTGTAGACCAAGAGCCTACCCAATTTTCTTGAGCATAACTTAATGTCATAGATGGGAATAAACATAACGCAATACTCACAAGACATGCAATTAATTTTTTCATGAGATTTCCCTCCCTTTTTTCATATTATATCAAGTTGAAAAATCTCTTTTCTAGCATTACCATATATATACTTGAATATCATCCATAAATATGTACATAAAATTAATTTTATTTAAGACATATAAATATAGCTAATTAAAAAATCCCTCAAAGAAGGGATTCATTATAAGAACTTATCCAATTCAGTTTTTACCTGTTCATTGATCTTATTAGTAGGATGATCAATTCTATGACCTCTCATGATAACAGATTCAATATGTCTTAATGCCAATAAATCATCTAATGGATTATCCTTTGTGACAATCATATCAGCTGACTTACCTACTTCAATAGAACCAGTTTCATCATCAATATCAGCCATTCTAGCTGCCTGTAGTGTCGCACAATAAATGGCATATGCATTACTTACACCTACATACTTATGGAAGTAATATAGTTCTCTCCAGAAGTCATACTGTGTAATCCAAGGGCATCCTACGTCATTACCTAATACAATAGGAATATCATTCTCTAATGCCTGTTTCGCACATTCTATAATTCCATCAAATACGACTTTACCATTGAATTGTTCGACTTCTGATGCGTTAGTAATAGAACGATCAAACAAAGCATATGGTAAGGCTGGTGATAATGTAGTACATAAGAATGCATTATTATCTTTAAATAATTGAATCATATGATCATCGAGTTTTGCCCCATGTTCTATAGAATCTACACCATTCTCCAAAGCCACTCTTACTCCATCCGATGATTCTACATGCGCAGCCACTTTAAAGCCTAATTCATGTGCTTTATCACAAACCGCTTTAACCATTTCAGGAGGCATCTTTAATTCTCCAGGAACACCCTTTTCCTTAGCATCTAGAACACCACCAGTAATCATCAATTTTATTAAATCGACATTCTGTTCCTTTGCTTTACTTACCTGTAAAAGTGCATCATTAATGGTTTCAGCTGCAATTGCTACACTCCCTGCCATATGACCATGAGGGACTGAAATACCTTCATTACCTGCTAAAATACGTGGACCTCTCTTCTTCCCACAATTAATTTCATCACGTACACGTGTATCAAAATCTCTAATACCACCTACTGTTCTAATCGTAGTGACACCACTGAGTAACTCCATTTCCGCAAACCCACTCACCATATTATGAGCAATAGCACGAGTAAGTGGATTACTCATTAAGAAATTCACTAGTTTCGCATTATCTCTCTGTTTCTTTTGTGGTTTCCCATTTCCTGCTAGGTGTACATGCATATTAATAAGACCTGGCATAATATAGTTTCCTTCTAAATCCACTACGTTATATCCTGTTAAATCAGCTGCTTTCTGTAAAACAATATCCTTAATCTTCCCCTGTTCTACAAGAATCGCATATCCTTCCTTAGCATGCATCTCCTTAGTCCCATCTATTATTTTTCCATTGATATAAGCATCCTTCATTATGCTCACCCCTCTCTTACATCTATGATATCATATTCACTTTGCAATATAATTTAAACATTTCTCTTCTTTTGTAAGAAAAAAGAAGAGATAGCATTACACTATCCCTTCCCTAAAAAAGATGAATCTTTAGTCTTTCTTCTTCTTTACAGAAACATAACCAGCTAAAGATAAAGCCATAGCTGATACTAATCCAAATAATGAAGTTGAATCACCTGTCTTAACAGTATCATCCTTCTTATTTTCTGGTTTAGTAGTAGGTTTTATTTCTGGTTTTACTTCTGGTTTTGTTTCTGGCTTAGTTTCAGGTTTTTCAGATGGTTTTTCTGGAATAGTTGGTTTTTCTGGTTCAATAACAACCTTTTCTTCTAAAGCGTCTACTGCCTTAGTTAACTTAGCCACAACTTCATCTACTTCTACCTGAGTTGCATTTTCTGCGTCAAGACCCTTAGCTTCTTCAACAGCAGCCATTAATGCAGCCCAAGAATCTGCAGTATATTTCTTTTCATCTAATTTCTTAATTTCAGCAAGTTTAGCATCTAATGCAGTTGTATCACCTTTAAGAACATCTAAGCCCTTAATAGCTTCTTCTAATTTCTTAGCAGCTTCATTGACTTCTTCCTGAGAAGCATCTTTGTTTTTAACAACAGCCTTAGCCTCTTCTAATGCCTTTGCAAATGCATCACGTGCTTTCTTAACAGCCTTATTTAAAGTATCTTCAGAGATAGCTTCAGCCTTAGTCACTGTTTCTTCAAGTTCAGCCTTATTCACTTTTGGAGCTACCTTTAAATTCTTCATTGCATCACGTAATGCATTCATTAGTTCTTCATTATTTAAATCTTCTTTTGCATAAGCCTTCTGAGCTTCAATTAATGCGTCTAAGAATGTATCAACAGAATCACTTGTCTTATCAGTTAAATCCTGATTATAAGCTTCTGTTAATAAATCTTTAAGTTCAGTATTTTCAGCCACCTGTTCATAAGTGAACTGCACTTCTGCAATCTTATACCAGCTGTCGCTTGCTTCTTTCATTTCAAGTTTAACGTACTTCACTGGCTGTTTATCGAATGTGAATGTCTGTTCAAGATTATTCGCATCCATCTTTAAGTTACCTACTGTAGTCCAGTTTTCTTTATCTTCAGATACCATGATATCTGCATTCTTGATAATATCTGAACCTGGTCTTTCAGGAGCTGAAATCTTAATACCACTCATATTCACCTTATTTGCGAATGTAAATGTGATATGTTTACCGACTTTCTGTGCATCATTGAACCAAGCAAATGTATCTCTATTACCATCAAACATCTTGTCATAGCTATACTTATCGCTTGGAGAAACACCTAATGACCAATAACCATCAGATGCCTGAACACTAGGAACATTTCCATCACGCTTCATTAAACCATTTCTAGCAGCAACTAATTCATCATATGCAGTCTTCACTGCTTCATCAGTTACTTCTTCACCATAAAGAACCTTCTTACCATTCTTTACAGCTTCTAAGTATTCAGCATAACCAGAAGCATAACCATTATCTTCTAATGGGTTTTCTACTTCTACCCATAATGGATAGTAAGCACGTTTAATAGCTTTCTTCTTAGCTACATTTAACTTAGTTAAGATAGCATCTACATCCTGCTGTAATGCATTCTTATCATCATAAAGCTTTTGTGCTTCATCTAATGCAGCTTTATATTCACCTAGTGTTGCACCAATATATTCATTTTCATCTAAAGCATTATCTAATGCATCCTTTAAGTCAGTCTTGTCTGTGTAGATTTCATAAGTGAAAGTGAAAGTATCACCCTTCTTACTATATGTACCAGTTGCACTGTCTTTATCAGATACTAAACGATAACCATAAATCTTTTCAGCAGTGAAGTTATATTCATCACCGATATTACCATAACGAGTCACTGGACTCTTGATGTCCTTACCATCTTGATCTACATATTTAATAGTCACTTTACCTAAAGAATCAGCCGGTAAGATTGATCCAGAATCTGGTAAAGTAGAACCCTTATCAAATGCAGCAACATGTCCAAGCTTTGCATAATTAGCCTTAAACTGGTTATGAGAAATAATACTATTAGACTTTGTATTCCATGCCTTACTAGCAAGTGCACGCATTTCATTTGCGATATCTTCAGTAATAGTATCTTCATCACATACATCAGCCTTATCACACCAGATTGCAAGTGAGGCACCCTTGATAGCTGGGTTATCATCTGCAATAGTGTTAGCCTGGAATTTACCTGGAGTCCATTCATCAAAGATTAACTTATCAGAATTCAAGTTATCAAATGAATGCTGTTTACGTCCATCATCTGGCATTGATGGTCTTAATACATAATAGAAGAAACTTGCGTTTACGTTGTAGATTGTATCATGACCCTTATCTAAGAATGTCTGTAATCTAGCAATGCTTCCATTCCATGACATCTGGCTCCAGAAATCGATACCGATGTACTTATGCATTTCGATCATCTGTTTATTCTGTCCCCAGGAATTTTCTCCATAATAGATACCATCGTTCCAGATACGTGGAGTAAATCCTTTTTCATGTACATGTTCTGCTAAGTCATTGATATATTTCGCAATAACATCTTTCCAAGTTGCATTAGGATCAATGTTTTCTCTTGCATAATTATCTAATACAGACTTGTACTGAGTAGTGAAAGGTGCACGGTCAAATTCCATATATTCATCGCCACCGATATGGAAATCTGTACATCCTTTAAATAATTCCATATATTCATCATATAAGCTATAAATATACTTAATCGCTTCAGGATTAGTAACATCTAAACCTGATTTATAATGATTACCATATTTATCTACCTGCCCATATTCTGGATGAGCTCTTAAAATCTGGTCAACATGGCCTGGAGAGTCAAATGATGGAATAACTTTAACACCATATTTCTTTGCTTCTGCAAGAATTTCTCTTACATCAGCTTTTGTTAAATGCTGTTCAGATACGATTGATGGATCTGTTTCACATTCAATACGGAAACCTAAGTTTTCTGAAAAATGCATCTGGATAGCATTCATCTTGAAGTAAGACATTTCTCTGATCTGTCTAATGAACCAGTCTTTAGAAATGTACTTACGAGCCATATCTACATGGATACGACGTTCAGCAACATTAGGATAGTCAACGATTTCACCATAAGCTAAAGTGCTATTATTCGCAATTGTAAGCTGTTCAATAGTACGTAAACCATATAATACAGCTGTTTCACTTGCACCAGTTAAATGGATACCAGTGTCATCAATTGTAATCTTATAAGCTTCCTTACTTGTAGTCTTATCAGTGATTTCTGATACAGGTTTGATATCAATAGTGATATCAGTTGGTGCACCATCCTGATTATAAAGCATAGCCTGAGCATCACTAGAAATAATCTTCTTTGCCATAAATTCAGAGTTAACTAATTTAACGATTTCTGCAAGTCTATTATTCTTTAAGTTGGCTTCATTCGCAACGATTACGAATTTAGAATCCTTAGTCATTACCCAAGTCTTATCAGAAGCATCTTTAGTATATGACTGTAAGATTGGTGTAGTTGCAGCAACGAGCTGTTCATTAGTCATTGTTCTTTCAGCAATTGCAGGCGTACCATTGTATGCCTGTGCAACTATAGCGCCACTTGAAAGAGTCATAGAAGAAACGAGCATAACGCTCATTAACATACGTTTCATATTATTTGTATTCATTTTCATTTTTCCCTATCAAGTAAGAGGCAGGCATTGCTGCCTCTTGTTTTATTTATTAAGCTTTCTTTCTTTTTAAAGAGATATAAACAACAGCTGATGCAGTCATGAGAGCGAACATACCAGCAATCATAGTAGAATCACCTGTCTTAACAGTATCATCCTTCTTATCTTCTGGTTTTGTAGTTGGTTTTTCAGCTGGTTTTTCTGTAGGTTTTTCAGTTGGTTTTTCTGGATCAGTAGGTCCTACTGGCTGATCTGGATCGATTACTACTTTTTCTTCAAGAGCTTTAACAGCCTTTTCTAATTCAGCAACAACCTGATCAACATCTTCCTGAGTAGCGTTTTCTCTATCAAGACCCTTAGTTTCTTCAACCTTAGCCATTAATGCAGCCCAAGATTCAGTAGTATACTTGTCTTCATCTAATTTTTCGATTTCAGCAAGTTTAGCATCTAAGACAGTTGTATCACCCTTAAGAACATCTAAGCCCTTAATAGCTTCTTCTAATTTCTTAGCAGCTTCATTGACTTCTTCCTGAGAGGCATCAGCATTTTCTAATACTGCTTTAGCATCTTCTAATGCTTTAGCAAATGCATCACGTGCTTTCTTCACAGCCTTATTTAAAGTATCTTCAGTAATTTCTTCTGCTTTAGTCACTGTTCCTTCAAGTTCAGCCTTATTCACCTTAGAAACTACCTTTAAGTTCTTCATAGCTGTACGTAATGCGTCTATTACTTCTTTGTTTTCTAGATCTTCTCTAGCATAAGCCTTCTGAGCATCCTTTAATGCATCTAAGAATGCATCAACAGAATCAGTTGTCTTATCAGTTAAATCCTGACCATAAGCTTCTTTTAATAGATCCTTAAGTTCAGTTGTTTCAGCAGTCTGTTCAAAGTTAAATGCGATTTCAGCAATCTTATACCATGCCTTAGCATTTTCTTTTAAGACGATCTTCACATATTTTACAGACTGTTTTTCGAAGTTGAATGTATGTTCTAAATGATCAGCATCCATCTTCATATTTCCAACTGTAGTCCAGTTTTCTTTATCTGCAGAAACCATAACGTCTGCATTTCTGATTGTATCATCACCTGCATCATCTGGTGCTGTGATAGTAATACCTGACATCTTCACCGGAGAAGCAAATGTCATTGTGATATGTTTGCCAGTAATCTGGTCATTACCAAACCAAGCATATGTGCTCTTATCACCGTCAAACATCTTGTCATAGCTGAACTTATCAGCTGGTCTTAAATAAATGAAAGTATAATAATTATCTGTTGCTTCAACACTAGGAGCTACACTGCTGTTCTTCATAAGAGCCTCTCTTGCAGCCACTAATTCATCATAAGCAGTCTTTACAGCTTCATCAGTCGCTTCTCCACCATAAAGAACTTTCTTACCTTCTTCAACCTTTTCTAAATATGCATCATATCCAGAAATATATCCGTTATCTTCCATTGGATGCTTAGTTTCCATCCATAATGGATAGTAAGCACGCTTTACAGCCTTATTCTTAGCTGCATTTAATTTTGCAAGACCTGCATCAACATCTTTCTGAAGTGCTTTTTCATCTTCATAAAGTTTCTTAGCAGCATCTAATTCTTTCTTATAACCCTTGAATGTTTCAGTGATATATTCTTCTTCATTTAATGGATGATCGAGAGCATCTTTTAAATCAGTCTTATCAGTATAGATTTCATAAACGAAAGTGAAAGTATCACCCTTCTTACTATAAGTACCAGTTGCGGAATCTTTATTAGAGATTAAGCGATAACCATAAATCTTTTCAGCCGCGAAGCTATAATCATCACCGATATTACCATAACGAGTGACTGGACTCATTAATTCATTACCATCTTTATCGATGTAATTGATTGTAACCTTACCTAAAGAATCTGCTGGTAAGATTGACCCAGAATCTGGTAAAGTAGAGCGTTTTTCAAATCCTGCAACATGTCCAAGTTTTGCATAGTTAGCCTTGAACTGATCATGTGAAATGATGCTATTAGATCTTGTATTCCATGACTTAGTGGCAAGTGCACGCATTTCATTTGCAATATCTTCTGTAATTGTATCTTCATCACATACATCAGCCTTATCACACCAGATTGCAAGTGAAGCACCCTTGATAGATGGGTTATCATCTGCAATAGTGTTTGCCTGGAATTTACCTGGTGTCCACTGGTCGAAGATTAACTTATCAGAATTTAAGTTATCGAATGAATGCTGTTTACGTCCATCATTTGGCATAGATGGTCTTAATACATAATAGAAGAAACTTGCGTTTACGTTATAGATTGTATCATGACCCTTATCTAAGAAAGTCTGAAGCTTAGCAATGCTGTAGTTCCAAGACATCTGGCTCCAGAAATCGATACCGATGTACTTATGCATTTCGATCATCTGCTTAGGTTCCCAAGAAGAGCCTTCTCCATAGTACATACCATCATTCCATACACGTGGAGTGAATCCTTTTTCATGTACATGTTCTGCTAAGTCATTGATATATTTAGCTACTGTATCCTTCCAAGTTGCATTAGGATTAATAGTTTTCTTAGCATAGTTGTCTAATACTGACTTGTACTGAGTAGTGAATGGCGCACGGTCAAATTCCATGTATTCATCGCCACCAATATGGAAATCTGTACATTCTTTGAATAATTCCATGTATTCATCATATAAGCTATAAATATATTTAATCGCTTCAGGATTAGTGATATCTAAACCTGATTTATAGTGTGAACCATTTGAACTTACCTGTCCATATTCTGGATGTGCTCTTAAAATCTGGTCAACATGGCCTGGAGAGTCAAATGATGGAATAACTTTCACACCATATTTCTTTGCTTCTGCAAGAATTTCTCTTACGTCAGCTTTTGTTAAATGTTCTTCAGATACGATTGATGGATCTGTTTCACATTCAATACGGAAACCTAAGTTTTCTGAAAAATGCATCTGGATAGCATTCATCTTGAAGTAAGACATTTCTCTGATCTGTCTAATGAACCAGTCTTTAGAAATGTACTTACGAGCCATATCTACATGGATACGACGTTCAGCAACATTAGGATAATCAACGATTTCACCATAAGCTAATGCACCATTTACGCTAGTGATCTGTTCAATAGTACGTAAACCATATAAAACAGCCGTTTCACTTGCACCAGTTAAATGGATACCAGTGTCATCGATTGTAATCTTATAAGCTTCTTTACTTGTAGTCTTGTCAGTAATTTCTGATACAGGCTTGATATCGATAGTGATATCAGTAGGTGTTCCATCCTGGTTATAAAGCATAGCCTGAGGATTTTCTGAAATAATCTTCTTAGCCATGAATTCAGAGTTAACTAACTTAACAATTTCTGCAAGTCTATCATTCTTTAGGTTGTTTTCATTTGCGACGATAACGAATTTAGAATCCTTAGTCATAACCCAAGTCTTATCTGAAGAATCTTTAGTATATGACTGTAAGATTGGAGTAGTTGTTGCAACAAGCTGTTCGTTTGTCATTGCTCTTTCAACAATTGAGGGTGCTGCATTTGTTGCATGAACAACTGCTGCACTTGAAAGAGTCATTGATGAAACGAGCATAACACTCATCAACAAACGCTTCATATTATTTTTTTTCATTTTCATTTCCTTTATCAAATAAGAGGCAGACGAGCTGCCTCTATTTTGTTTTAATTAAGCTTTTTTTCTCTTTAATGAGATATAAACGATAGCTGAAGCAGCCATTAATGCAACCATAGTAAAGATCATAGTAGAATCACCTGTCTTAACAGTATCATCCTTCTTATCTTCTGGTTTTGTAGTTGGTTTTTCAGCTGGTTTTTCTGTTGGCTTTTCAGTAGGTTTTTCAGATGGTTTTTCTGGAACAGTTGGTTTTTCTGGTTCAATAACAACCTTTTCTTCTAATGCATCTACTGCTTTATTTAACTTAGCTACAGCTTCATCAATTTCTTTCTGAGTTGCATTTTCTAAGTCAATAGCCTTTACTTCTTTAACTACAGCCATTAATGCTGCCCAAGATTCAGCAGTATATTTGCTTTCATCTTTCTTACTAACAGCTTCAAGAGCTGCATTTAAAGCTTCTGGATTACCTCTAAGAACCTTTAATCCGTCTAATGCATCATTTAATGCTTTAGTAGCTTCATTGACTTCTTCCTGAGAAGCATCTTTAGCAAGAACAGCCTTAGCATCAGCTAATGCTTTGTTGAATACTTCAACGTTCTTTTTAATTGCTTTATTTACTTCTTCTTCAGTTAAAGCATCCGCCTTCGCAATTGCTTCATCAAGAGCATCTGTATTCACTACAGGTGCATCAACTAAGCCTTCGATAGCCTTCTTTAAGCGGTTAATAACTGCTTCATTCTTGATATCTTCAGCCACTAATGCTTTCTGAGCTTCAATAAGTGCTTCTAAGAATTCATCTCTAGATGCAACTGTCTTGCCTTCTAAATCTTCTTCCTTAGCTTTTTCAATTAAATCTTTTAATGTAGTATCTTCACCAATTGCTTCTAATACGAACTCAACTTCAGAAATCTGATACCAAGCTCCATATCCTGAATTGATGTAGATTCTTACATACTTAACTTCCTGAGCATCAAAGTCAAATCTCTTTTCTAATGGATCTGTTTCCTTTAATGTACCTACTGTTGTCCAGTTCACTTTATCAGCAGAAATCTGAACTTCAGCATCACGTAAGATATCACCCTGGGCTGCCTGTACAACATTCACACCTGATAATTTTACTTTAGTTGGGAATGTGAATAATACTTCATCACCAGCTGTCTGGTTATCACCAAACCAACACTTAGAATTACGGTTACCGTCAATCATGTTGTTGTATGAGTACCAGCTATAATATCCCTTAGTTGCAGAAATAGTAGGCTTATCTGCAGCTTTCTTAATTAATGCTTTCTTTGCATTCATGATGTTGTTATAAGCAGCTTCAGCTGTTTCAACATCTAAGTTTTCATCTTTAAGAGTGTTCTTTCCGTTATTAACGGCATTCATATAAGCCTGATATCCTGATGCATAAGCCGCATCACTTACTGGATAATAAGCTTCTACATATAACTTATAGAATTTAGCCTTTACAGCTTTTTCTTTTGCAGTACGAAGTGCAGCTAATGTTTCATCAACTTTCTTCTGTCCTGCTGAAGGATCTTCTTTAACGTCTTTCGCAACGTCTAGAGCTTCCTTATATTCCTTCACTGTTTCAGGAATATAATCCTTAATCACTAACGCATTATTCACTTCTTTGATTAATGCTTCCTTATCAGTAAATGTCTTATAAGTTAAAGTGATTGTTTTATTTTCTTTATATACGCCTGTTAATGATTCACTTGCCTTTTCGAACTTATAACCATAAAGTTCCTTAGGTTCAATAGTGTATTCATTGTCCTTTAAGCCATATAAAGTTTCTGTAGGTTCAATTGTCTGTCCAAATTCATTCTTATATTCAATTGTAAGTGCAACAGACTGTCCTTCATAAAGAACCTGACCTGGTTCTGGTAAGACGCTCTTATAACCAGGAACGCGTCCAATCTTATCAAATGCCTTCTTTACATCAGCATATTCAGGCATTGAATCTGATGTGTTCCACATCTTATAAGCAGTGGCACGTGTTCTATAGAAGATGTTATTTGCCACTGAATCCTGTGTCATATAACCTGGAACGTCACACCAAATTGCATAAGAACCACCTTTTACAAAGTTTGCGTATGGTTTCTTATAAGTCTGTGGAATACCACCCTGTAATGTAGAGAACTTACCTGGATTCCATTCTCTATAAATTCTATCTCCTTCAGGACATGCATTCTGTAACCACCAAGAAGATAATACATAATACATGTAAATATCAGAGAAGTTGATAACTTTATTACCATTCTGTACAAACTTTTCGATACTTGCACAGTTCTGTGGAGCAGCCCAATAACAGATTTCAATATCTGGATCTAATTTATATCCAGTATAGTTTCCATACATCACACCATCGTTCCAAGTTCTAGGAGTCATACCCTTTGACTTAGCGATTGCAGATACTTCATTGAAGTATTCCATGATCTGTACATACTGTTCATTAGAGAAGTTAGAGAATTTTTCTAAGAATTCATCTCCACCAATGTTAAATCTCTTACATCCAGCTTCTGAGAAGAAATCGATAAATTCAGTCATTAAATCGATTAAGAAACCGCGTGCTTCGTCATTTGTAAAGATATTGAAGCACTGTGCTCTTCTACCATCAGATGGGAATAAGCTTGCACAGCTATAATCAGATGGTAAATATCTTAGAACTGCACCAAGGTGACCTGGAGAGTCTAAAGATGGGATAACTTCGATATGATATTCATTTGCAACCTGAATAATTTCTAACATATCCTGTTTAGTGAGATACTGGTTGTTTACATACTGGAAGCCATCAATTGCTTCAAGAGTATCACTCTGTAATCTGAAACCTTCGTTTTCAGAAAAATGAAGCTGAATTGAATTGTATTTCTGCCAAGATAAATCCTTGATTAATGAAATGATCCAATCCTTTGTGAAGAACTTTCTTGCACAGTCCAAATGGAATGAACGGTCTTCAACATCAGAATAGTCAACAATATTTCCCTTAGTTAAAACATTGTCACCTTCAATTAACATCTGAATCACAGATGTTAAACCATAATAGATTCCTGTTTCATCTTCTGCAGAAATAGTAATATTATTTTTAATATCTACTGCATAAGCATCATTTTTACCAGTTAAATCTGGATTAGTTCCCATTTTTACAATGATGTCATTGTCTGCAGCATTTTCTAATGTACCAAAAACAATCTGTGGTGCTTCTGATAAAACACCTCTATCTAGCAACTGCGAACTTGCACGTTTCAAATCACGTAATAGCACTTCATTATTAAGTGTCTTTTCATTTGAAACCACAAGTAAACGGCTTTTCTTCGGCAATGTAAATGTGTCTGAATCCTTTGTATAGCTCTGTACATTTGGATAAATCACATTAGGTGCCGCAAAAGCTGGTGCAGCTGCAGAAGCAACTCCCGATAGCGCAATAATTGCAGCTAAGCCTACTTCAACAATTTTTTTCCCTTTCATTATTTCACCTCTTTCTTTGTTGATAAGACTAAAGATTTCACCTCCACTCTTAAATTTGATAGATTGAAACAAAAAAAAGACCGCATTCACTGTACCCTAAAAAGGGCGTGTGAATGACGGTCTTGCCTACTTAAAGTAACAATCCTTCGACATCAGTATACATGACTCGATACAAACAAGTCAACAGAAATCGCTTACAAATCGTAACAAAATTACATTCGTGATTTTTTTCATTATATAATTTATGTAAAGTGAATTTGTATTGATATATAGTCGTTTTTTAACAAATGTTTTTAAAACATATCGTCACTATTCTTTTCTATTACCTTTCTAAACACCTCATTGAGCGGTTCCCATGATGACTCTCCATCCATAAGAGAAGATACATCTCTTTCGTCTAAATTAGTAAGTATAAACTCATCTAAAGAGGAAATACGATTCACATACTTCTTCTCATTACTATTCTTCTTAATCATTAATAGTTTATTTATATCTTCTCTTAATTCATTAGGAAGCTCACATTCTATTAGCCTCTCTATTTCTATAGGGGGCTGCTTTTTATTATGTACAATATATTGACTAGATAATATGCAGCGAAGAATATAAAGATACTTCTTCACAGGTACTTTCTCTTTATTTATATATTTTAATAGTGTTTTTGCCATTTTTTGATAATGATGATATGACTTCTTCTGTGAAAAATACAGAGGAATCACTTCTCTAATATAAGAGGCTTCCTTTGTTTCCTTATACACAATAGGTGATGCAAACCACTCAAGTAATGATGGATTAGACTTATATAGAAGCTTTAAAGCTTTCTTAATATCCCACCCACTTATATCAAATACTTCATCTATTGGCAGTTCTATCACATCTGATTTTTCATCCAGACAAAGATAATCTTCTTTTTCCCTTACATAAATAAAACGTACATCATAATCGCTATCAACAGACTCAAACCCCCAGGCACGACTTCCTGATTCTATCGCATAAATAATCTTTACACGTTCTTTCTTTTCAATCTCATTAAGCTTGTTTATTATTTCTTGTCTCATCTCCATGCTCCTTATAGTTATATACAGGCTTTAACACCTCTATGACATCTACTGTTTCTTTAATATCATCTAGTATATCTTCTACTGATTTATATGCCTGTGGTGCTTCATCCAATGTATCTAGAGAAATAGAAGTTGTATAGATTCCTTCCATAGACTTCTTATATTCCTTGATATCCAACATTTCTTTTGCTTGCTTACGTGATAATATTCTTCCCGCACCATGAGGTGCTGAATAGTTCCACTCCCTATTTCCTTTACCTATACCTATAATAGATCCATCCTTCATATTCATAGGAATAAGAACCTTCTCACCTTTTACTGCTCGTATAGCCCCTTTTCTTAATATCATCTCATTGATATCTATGTAGTTATGAATGGTATGAAAAGAGTCGATTTCTCTAAGGGGTGTTTTATCCATAATCATATTAGCTATTAGTTCTCTATTTCTCATCGCATACTTCTGACATATCTCTATATCATGAAGATAATCATTGAGTGCATCACCATATAACCAGCATAAGTCTTCTGGAATATCTAAAGTTCCATAACCTTCCTTAAGTTTTTCTAATACTTGATTGATTTCCTGACTTTTACCAAGTTCTTTATACTCTTTAATAACCTCATTGCGTCTTAATATATATTCATCCCATCCTCTATGTAGATTAATGGCACGTCTTTGATATATTTCTTCAACCTGCTTTCCTAAATTACGACTGCCTGAATGAATAACCAAATAATAATCACCTGATTTAGACTGTTCAATCTCCGCAAAATGATTCCCTCCACCTAATGTTCCTAAAGACTTTTCTAGATAAGATAACTTCTTAAGAGATGAATAACACTTTAACTCTTTTAAATCAAATGATTCTATAGGAGAATCCCATACATTCATTCCTGATGGAATCCATGAACATACTTCATCAACCTTCTTAAAATCAATTTCTTTATTTAATAATTTCACTGTATACATCCCACAGCCTATATCTACACCTACAATATTAGGACATACCTTATCCTTAATAGTCATTGTCGTACCAATTGTACAACCTTTTCCCGCATGTACATCCGGCATGATACGAATCTGACTTCCTAAAATAAGATCATAATCACACATTCTTTTAATCTGTTCTAAAGCTTTTTCATCTATCTGTGATGCAAAACATATCGCATTATTTTTCTTTCCTCTTATTTCTAGCATTGTTCTCACCTCAACAACATCATAGAGAATAAGATGCTGATTATCATGGACAAAAAGTTGCGAACTATAGTAAAATCATATACAAGGAGGGAAATCCCATGTTTGATCTAATGTTTACAATAGTTCCTGTATTAGTAATAGGAATGTTCATCTATGTTATAGTCAGTGGTATTGGTTCCTGGCATAAAAATAATAATTCACCACGTCTAAGTGTTCCAGTAAAGATAGTCACTAAACGTGCAGATACTATGTATACACACCACGAGGATATGATGTCATCATCACATACAACCTACTACGTGACTTTTGAAGTAGAAAGCGGCGATAGAATAGAACTTGTAGTACCAAGTAGTGAATATGGATTCATGGTAGAAGGAGATCAAGGAACTCTTACATTCCAAGGAACAAGATATTTATCATTTGATAGAAATTACTAAAAGGGCGAATAAACGCCCTTTTTTAAATGCGATATGCTTTTTGTTTTTTTAATCTTTGTCTTATAAGTTGTTTGAATGCTAGTGGTTCTATTACCTTGATCATAGGTCCAAATGACAACAATCGAATTACCATCTCTGTTTCATCTGATTCATCATAGTAAAGCTTAACTGTATAAGTCTTTTCTTTCTTTTCTGTCTCTTTTTTAAAATGTGCAAAGTGAAGAAGAACTCTATCCAGTGTATTTCTTTCATCCTTTACTTCTATCAAGACATATTTTTCTACTCTTTGTTTATTTGTAGTAGAAACATTATTGTTAGTCAAATGACATTCTTCTATTCTTGAAACATTGATTACTGTTCCATCATATGCAACTAAACGGAACTTATCATCCTTCTCTGAATATTCTAATAGCTGCGGTAAAACAAAACTTGTTTTCTGCTTCGTTTTCCATACAACAACTAGACCAGACTTCTCTTTAATGGCCTGCATGATGATATGAAAATTCTTCTGATACTGTAAGTCTGTATAAGAATCACCATCACTATATTGATCGTAAATATAAATATCATCAGGTGTAAAGAGTGGTTCTACATCATCTAGAAAAGACCAGGAATAAGAAAAAAGCTGCATACGGGGATCTAACGAAATAGCCTTTAACCATCTCTTTTGAAGGAGTGTCAAAGGATAAGTAGAGACATTTATATTCTTTATAGGCCATCTTTCTAACGCTTCTTCCAACATCATGAAACTTTCTTTAAATGCATTCTCATTTATTATTTCATTCACATGAGTAAAAGAAGACTGTATGAGACAAGTCACTGTCTTATAGTAAAGACTGTATATTTCATGAAATATCATCTTCATCCCCCTCATAATAACGATACATTTCTTCTAAATCCTTCTTAAATTGATTTTCTATTTCTTTATTAGATATAGAAATAGATTGAATACGACATATGAATGTACGAATCCAGGGAATCATTTCCTTTACATCATATACTTCTGCATAGAAACGACTTGTATTCTCATTTAGTCTTTCTACATATCCACATCTCTTTTCACGCAATAATCGTCTATATATATGTTCTTCCCATGGTTCATGATGTAGAGTAAATTCTACTGTTTCTAAAGAACCATTAGATAAACTTACACCCCATAGATGTTTCTTCATTTCTTCTAACTCTTTTCTATATATCTCAAAGTCTTCTGCTTCTTCTAGAGACTTGATAGAAATAATATGATCTAGACGAAATGAATGCATCTTTTTATTTTGACACATATAAGCTATCAAATATTGTCTGCCATCCTGCACACTTATAAATATACTAAGAGGGATTACCTTTATTCTATTATTTGATGTTCTTATCGATACATACTTATGCTGATGTATCGCATTGAGTAAATCATAAAGCACTTCACTGTCTAATACATGAGTAAGGTAATGATGTTTAAAACCAAAAAGAGAATCTTCTTTCTCCTGCTTATCTAGTATATAAGAACCAATCACACCACAAGGAGATACTTCACTAAAGAAATCAAGAATATCATGAGGAATGATATAATCTTCACTTAATTGATAATAGATCTTCTTTCCTTTTTTATTTGTGATAATAATTCCTTCTCTAACATATTCTTTTAGTTTCTTTCTAAGTGTTGATTCATCATAGAGATAAGTATGATTTGTCTTCTCATCTATTTGATCCATGAGTTCACTCATGGATCAAGGTGTATCAAGTAAGTCTAATATAAGAAAGTGAAGAATGATATCATGATCCGTAAAGCTTTTTGTTTTCCATACTCTATATAAGGGATTATGCTGAGTGATACGTGTATCAATAGATAAGTAAGGAACCTTACCACCTGGTGTTATATGATAATCAATATAATCACTCATATAGCTTTCTATACGTCTTTTTTCATCATCATAAGAACGTGCACTTTTAATTGTATAGTCCTGACGACTCTTGAATCCATTGATATAGAATTCTCTGATATACTCGCGTATTTTATTGAAGTTCTTAACTGATTCCTGATACATGATCTCAACTCCTTTAGATAAAGTATAACACAAAAAGGAAAGCTTTCACTTTCCCTAAATCAAATGACACTTCTTCAAATTATCTTTTATCTCTTCTTCTACTTGACTATGATGTCCACCTAACTTAATAGAAGGTTTTGTCTTACCATAGAAATCACTACCACATGTATAAAGAATATTCAGTTCTTTCGCCTTATTATAGAAGTACTGATTCACTTCTTCCGGATGATAACTAGAGAAACATTCAACCCCCTGTAATCCTAGTTTAACCATTTCATCTAGTAATTCAAACTGTCCTTTAAGATTATTACCAGGATGGGCTAGGACTGCGATTCCACCATGTTCATTAATTAGTTTAATTGTGTCTTCTAATGAAGGAAACTTAATTTCAGTATAACAAGGTTTACCTTGTGCATAATAATCCCAATAGAAGTTCACAACAGGATTATCACTTCTAGCTCCACCTTCTCTATAAGGCTTTAATAATTCATGATCAAGATAACGTGGATCATTTAATAAAGCTTCACCAAACATTTCACCTGTATAGACACTATTATAAGATAAATCATCTAACTGTACTTTCTCTAATTCAAAACCTAAATCATTAGTCAATTCTAGTTTCTTTAAGCTGCATGCCTGTTCCTGTTTCTCAATACTTTCACCTAACTTATTAAATTCTTCTGAATCATCAACACCATATCCCACAACGTCAAATACCCACGACCTAAAGGTCATGGGCTTGTAACTGCCCAGTCGTACTAACGGTTTACACCTCCGACCTTTAACCCCAATAGATATTGCTATCTAAAGTGGCGTTACATCATAGGGTGGTTGACAGCACCCTTTGCAGCAGAGTTTACTCTGCTACAACTGTATTAGGTACTTGGCTATCTGCAAGATAGTCTATTCCCATACGATACAGATTCATAGCTCCAATGCGGTCATCATTAGATTTATAACCACATTTTTTGCAGGTAAACAGATGTATCTTCTTATTGCGGTTAGACTTTTCAACATGTCCACAGCAAGGGCAGCACTGGCTTGTATAGCGAGGGTCTACCTTAATAACAGAAGACTGATTCTGTTTTGCTTTGTAGATTAGTTTCTGCTCAAGGTCATAGAAAGACCATGATACAGAAACATAACGACCTTTTGTCTTAACACGTTCTGTAACATTACGAATACCTGACAAATCTTCCAATACAAAGAGAGTGTGCTTTGGGTTGTTTTCAACGAGTGCCTTCGATACCTGATGGTTAATATCCTGCATCCAACGGTTTTCTCGCTGACCGATAGCTTTTAGTCTTCGTCTTGAGGATGGCGTATGTCGCATTTGAAGTTCTTTACGAAGCTTGGAATAATTAGCCCGTTTCTGTTTAATAGCTTTACCACTAACAAATCCAGACTTATGTTTGCTGTCATAAGTTGCAACAACAAAGTTAATACCTCTGTCAATACCTACAACGTTACAGATGTCAGAAATATTACTTTCTTCAACCTCATAGGTAACTGGTATATGCAGATAGTATTTACCATGCTTACTTACAAGTTTGGCAGTACCAAACTTATAAATCGTATGATCGAAATACTTAGACATTCCATCTGAAA
>JAFEHB010000495.1_pt1 | contig 27302 bp, 25 predicted proteins | sample 9267121 | NCBI WGS metagenome assembly JAFEHB01 (sample SAMN17103336, study PRJNA684904) | human gut metagenome | isolation source: diarrhea sample from child under the age of five | host: Homo sapiens | place: South Africa: Mafikeng, Mafikeng Provincial Hospital | collected 2019-09 | reverse complement strand
GGTATAAATAGACATCAAATACCCCCCTAATCAAATTTTATAATAAAATTGTAACTGATAAGAATTTATTAATAAAGCGTGTTCTACAAATTTGCAACCTCCAGATTATGATGCTATAAAGGTCCTTATAAGGGATACTTTTGTAATTTCTATCCATCACAAAGCCTATTCTATCAATAGCTATGATGTTGATTTAGTAAAGATGGATAGATTTATATTACAAGAGATAGAAAGTATCCATAAATCATTCATCATGGAGGGAGGAAAATGACACAGAGAAAAATTAATGTCAAACCAATTAAGTCCAAAGAGGTTCTGAATCAGTTTGCCACGGAATTATTGAAAAACAAACATGGACAAAGAGATTATACAATTTTCGTGTTTGGTATTTTTACAGGACTGCGTATTTCAGATATACTTAACCTAAAAGTTAGTGATGTCAAGGGAAAACTGAAAACTGATATTGTAGAGAAAAAGACAGGGAAGAAACGAACACTGAATCTGATGCAATTAACAAATCAAATCATTATATATCTAAACGAGGAACACGATGGACAAAGCGAGTGGTTATTTCCATCTCCTAGGGATAATACGAAACATTTAGCTACACATCAGTTCTATAAGATTATGCAGAAAACGGCTAATTTCCTTGATTTAGACTATATAGGAACTCATACCTTGAGAAAAACGTTTGGGTATAGTTATTATAAAAAAACAAAAGATTTATCGAGTCTAATGAAAATTTTAAACCATAGTAGTCAAGCAGTAACGCTCAGATATATAGGAATTGAAGAAGAGGAGATTCAGTCAAGTTTAGATAATTTTAATCCGTTTCAATAAAAAATATAGAAGCACAATCAATTAAGACTGTGCTTCTTATTTTGCATTCTTTTTTGTAATGGTATTATATTGTTTTCTATTTTCCCTACTTTTTACATATAGTATTTCTAAAGTTTTATATTTTTCTTCGTCATTTGAAAAAGTCATTTGTTTACTAGACTTAAAGTAATTAGATAAATAAAAAATGAATCCAAATAGACTATCAATCTTATATAAATTCCATTGTCGTTGTTCGTTTTTTACATAGAAAAAGAAACAATCCTCGCTTTGAATATAGATTAAGATATCATCTCGAATAAAGTCCGTATTGTTTTTCACTCGATAAATACTAAAATCTTTCAATTTTTCCTTGACTATAGGTAAATGTTGCATATCAGGAATTGCAACAATATCTAAATTATTTAAAGAATGCGTATGAATTGATTGATTCTTATCATAAATACTAGAAAAGTGAATAGGCACTTCAACATGATGCTGATTTATAAATTTGGAAAACAATTCTTTACTTTCTTTAGATAAGCATTGATTAAATAATTGAAAGGCTTGGGACTTTTGAGTAAAGTTTTTATGATTATAGATATTTCTTACAGAACTATAAAAAGAAGCAGTCACGTGTTTTTGCTGATTCGTAGCTATTGAAAGTTTATTTGTTCTAAAGCCTAATGTTAGCATTTTTTGTAAGGCATCAGCTTGCAAGTCTAAATAATTTAAATTGTCTAAATCAAATTTTTTAGCATAGTAGAAGTGTTTAGATAACTTCTTTTTAGATACCCATTTATGCTTCTCTAACGTGCTTAAACGACCTTCTAAGCCGGTTCTGTTACATTGTAGCAGTTTTTCTAAGGTAGATTCATAAATCCCATTAGATTCCATAATTAGTTGTAATAATTCAGCACCATCAATCGCTCTTTTGTTGACAATATATTTTTTCAAATTCACTCCCTCCAATAATTTTTTTACATATTTTTTTCAATAATTTTCATTCTCAAAAGTATCCATTTTTACATAGTTGGGAAAGGTCGAAATACTCCAATTCTATGACCCTTACATAGTTGGGAATCCCTCGTTCAAATTTTAGAATTTTTTTTAGGTAGCTGCTGTTTTGAAAAATCACGGAGGTTTCCATTCGAAATTTCTAAAATTTTATCAAAAATCACCTAGTTTTCAAAAAGTTCTCATGAAAGTTCTCAAAAAGTTCTTATCTATAAAATCCGAAAAGTACTTTATGTAGGGTTGATGTAGGGTATGGAAATTGACGATGTAGGGATGATGTAGGGGTAGAAAAATTAAGAGAAAAAAAGAGAAATTTCTCTTAAGTATCCATCTCGTAATTATCCATTTTCAATTTACTCCTACCTATATTATACCATCGGAAAAATGATGATGGAAATTTGAATGACATATCTAGAATTGTTGACAAAGAAAAAAACCAACAGTTTAATTCTGCTGGTTTACTGTTAGTAATAGTTTACTACTTTAAATCTACTTTCATAGCTTTTTAGTTGTTCTTTTAATTCTTTAGGGGCGTTTAGAGTTATTTGATTTCTTGGAATAGCCATAAACCCATCAGATAAATCTGTTATTGACGTCTTATTTGTTAAAGTTAATTCTTCTAACACAGAATTTTGAAATGGAGCATACCCAAAAGATGTAAAATGTTCCCCTAATGTCAATTTCTTTATTGATGTATTATCTCTTAAAAAATATTGAACTCCTAAATTTGTTACTTTTGTTTTGCTGAAATCTAATTCAAGTATAGTGTCACTTCTCATATTTGCTGTAGAAGTCACTCTATTTAGATTAGAATTTCCAACTATTTTTTCGACCCCTTGAAATCTAGTGCCAGAATTATTAAAATCAATAGTTTTTAAATCCTTACCACGAATAGTATTCGGTAATACTAGTGTTTTTAAATTTGATTTTATACTTCCATCTTCGTTATAAGCACTTGAAGTTAAACCGTTTATTCCAATTCCGTTAGTAGTAGAAAAATTTAAGTATTCTTGGTTTGCGACTCCTGTTAAATAATCTGTTGATTGTCCTAAACTATCGCTAAATACTCCAGATAAACTAGGCTTTAAAGTATCCTTGAATAGTAAATAGCTTATCAAAACAAAAATACCGAATATTACGATTGCTACAACTACAAATAGTCCTTGTGAGCTTCCATTAGTCATTAATAATACCTCCTTTGTGTTATTTTATCACCTCTTTATTATATCGAATCTGAGTGTTTTTACAAATTTTTAGTGTATAGAAATGCTGTGTATAATTTGATAAACAAGCAATTAATGCTTTGTTTAAGGGGATATAATAAAAAAGTAATGGCATGATTCATTTTATAGACAAACGTTATATTTGATGAGATAATATAGTTACCTTGACGAAAACCATTTATAATGACCTCTAAATCTTTAAATGTTTTTCAATTGCCCTGACTATTCCCCAGTTTGTCAGGGTATTTTTGTATTTAAAATTATTTATTTAAACTAAACTAAGAAAAAGGAAAGGAGGAAACCATTTATGACAAGAACTATTGGTTATATACGCACAAGTAAAAACACACAAGACCTAGGATTGGAAGTGCAAAGAAAAGCATTAGAACGATTTGAGCCAGATGAATTATTTTCTGAACAAATCAGTGGGCGAAAAGAAAATCGAACAGAACTAGAGAAAGCGTTGAATTGCTTGGAAAAAGGTGACACTTTACTTATTTACAATTTATCAAGGTTGAGTCGTTCCTCGAAACAATTAGTAAATTTAATGTCTGAGCTTAATCAAAAAGGGATTCACTTAAAGAGTGTCCAAGAAGCAATTGATACTTCATCAGCAACTGGCAGACTATTTTACACGGTGTTAGCAGCAATAGCTGAGTTTGAAGCGGAGAGCATTAGCATACGAACAAAAGAAGCACTAGCAAACAGTGATAAGCCATTGGGGAGACCACCAATAAAAGAAAGTAAGCGTAAAAAAATCGTTGTTTTATATAAGGGAAATCATCTATCTTTAAAAGAAATTGCAGAAAAATGTGGGGTATCCGAAAAAACTGTTTATAATATTGCTAAAAAAGAAGGTCTTTCAAGAAAATGAGACTTGATAAATTATCAATCTAAGGGTAACATTATTAGAGGGAAGCAAGGTTTTACCGGCAATAATTCAACGTTTTTTACCGATACTAAATTAAAAAAATAATTTACATAAAGAAGACGATTGTATCAACATTTTTGAAGTTGATTCGATGGTCTTATTTTGTTGTGGCAAAAACGTTGATTTATTACCTCGCATGAGAGTGAGAAAGGATTGGTTTTGTGGGACTAAGTAAACGTGCAAAGATTGGTATAGGAATAATAGGAGCAGTTTTAATTTCTAGCTGGGGAGTTTACACCTATGTTCAAAAACAAAAAGAATTGAAAAGAGAGCTAACAATTGAAGAAACAAGAGATTTAAGACCGTTTTCTGCAGTAGATAAAACTTATTCAAATGAAGAAGGTCAATTAGTGATGACATTTAAGTTTGAAAAAGATTACATTGATGAAAACAAACGACAGAAAATGGAATATTATCTATACAATTCTCAAAATGATGAATTGACTAAGCTACCATTAGATTTAGAAGACAAAGTTGAATATACCATTGATTTAAAAGAAGCTATTCGACCAGAAATCATGAAATTCGTTAATACAGGAGATGGTCAATATCCGTATGACCCCTATAGATTTCAAGAATTGTTGAGGAACGAATTTGTGGACGAGCACCTTTATTGGATAGCTACTCCTAAAGATTATATAGAGAAATATACTATTGATAAATACAATAAGTTTGCAAAAGAAAATAGTTTTTTTACCACTAGTTCTGATATTGCTTTTGAATTGGATTTAACAGAGCAAAACAAAGATTCGTATAGAGGCGGTTACTCAACAATCAGTGAATATGTTTCAAGTTTAATTACGAATGACTTATCACCGCAAGATTTTGCCTATTTAGTAACAAAAGTGAGAGGAAATGTTCCAAGAAAAGTAGAAATTTTAAATGCAACTCCCTTTGAAGGTCAATATTCTGCAATATTAAAAAAGGGCTATTTCGCTAGAGGAAATTATGAATTTAGAAGAACAGGATATGTAGTCCCAGAAGATTTTGGCTTGCCAACATACAGTCCGATGAGTTTGTATATGCAAACGTATAGTGTTTCTGAAAGTGAAGAAGAAGCTTTAGCAGGAGATATATCAGAATGGAATCAACAAATTATTGATGACAAAGAAAAGTATGAAAAAGAATCTGACTTGATATTCTTTGATAAAAAGATTCAAAAGTTAGGAAAAATTGAAAATGCTCTATTTACTTTTCGTATAAATGATGAATTAGGACAGTGGTTGGAAATTACAACCGATGATGCAGATGAATAGTTTGGCAACGAAAAAATATGTTATTCATAAAGTGAAAAGAACTTTTTATAAAGCGAATGTAACGATTCCACAGTTGGTTGTAAACAGCATAGCTAATGAATTGTATAAAGAATTTGTCAAATGCTCAGAAAGTGAGCAACAATCTTTGTTGGATTCTGGTGAACTAGTAAAATTACTTTGGGATAAACATGTAGTGACTAAAGAAAAAGAATTGTTAGAAGAGATATGAGTAAAATCATGTCTCTTTTTTTCTCGAAATTCATGTCAAAAACCACTTAAAAAATGACCCTTAAAAAACCCTGATTTATCAAGGATTTTATGATTGTTGACAAAAATACAAGATTACTGTTATATCAACGTTTTAAAGCACTATTTTTGAAAAAACACCTCTCAGATGCAATGAAATTTTTTTTGTGGGGAATTACTCACTAGATTTAATCTGAGAGGTGTTTTTTTGTATGTAAATATATTTGAAACTTAAAAAAACGTTGATGTACCAAAGTTTTTTAAGATTTTAATCTTGCTAAGGAAGTAATAGAAATATGGGTGTTATAAAAGTCGACTTTTTGATTAAAATACACCTATTATTTTTTGTTGTCTGATTATGTTAGATTTACTTTACTTCAGTTGGTAAATTATGATATAGTCCGGCAATGATAATTAAAAAAATAATATTTATTATAGGAGGTTATAGCAACATGGTTACGATTGAAGAAAAGCAGATGTTTATTAAAGAAAAGTTGAGTATTTTAAAGGAACAATATGGGGTAAAAATGAATTTCATAGCTGAAAATGTAGGATTGCATACGCAAAATTTGCATAATTTTCTAAAAGGGAAAATAGGGATAAGTGAGAACAAGACAGATTTACTTGTGGAATTGTTAGTATCAAAATACGGAAAACTGTTAGATTTGGAGGATAAATAGTATGAAGATTGAATTATGTATAGAAAATTTTTTAAGGAAGAGTAAACCTAATCCAGATGAAATTAGAATGATTCAAAATGTGTTATATAAAAAAATACAAATGAAAGAAATTGAAGATGTTGCTGAAAGTATTGCTGTTAATGGAAAAACAAGTATGTTAGCAACGTATTTTGAAACAGAAGAATTTTCTGAACGCATTCATTCGATTAATTTTAAACAGCAACAACTGATTATGCTTGATTTTGATAATTCTAAAGTGGATATAGAAAAATACAGTATAACCACTTATGACTATGTAAGAAATCATGACTTTATTAAACAAAATGCTTGTTTCATGTATCGAACCTTCTCTGATAAAGAAGCAATAGTTGATAAATTTAGAGTCGTTTTTGTGTTGAATGAATCAGTAAAAGATTATTTACTGATAGGGAATATCTATACTAAATTATTTCGTTTATTCCCATCTGCTGATAGAAAATGTTCCAATCCTAACCGTTTATTTTTTGGAAGTAATCGAGGGTATGAAGAAGTTCATTTTTCCAATCTTTTAAATGTTAAAGAATTTACAAGCGATATTGTTCCAATGAAAAAAACAGTAAATAAAGTAGTAAAAACAGAGATTTCTAATGAACAATATGAAATTCAAGATAGAAAGCTGGTTTGGCAATTAATTAAAGAAAATACACAAGAATCAATTGATGAAGCAAGAGCTATTATTTTAGATAAATTTGATTCAGAAATTTCTAAGGTTTATCCTTCATATACAAATGCAAGAGTCATTTTAAGACAAACGATTGATATAAGAGAGTTTTTAGAACTACCTAAATCAGAACCCTTTCATGATATTTTAGAAAAAGACGAAAATCCAAGTGCGAGCGTGATTCAATGGGAAGATGGCACACAAATTTACCATCGGTTTAATAAGGATTCTTTTGCCAATTTAGATATTTTACGAGTTGTTGCTAAATTATTAAATGTAACAGGGTATGAAGGAAGTTGTAAATCCATCAATTTATTACTATATTTGACTGGAAGTAGTTTGGATAGAACTTCTGAATCAGCAGAACAAATTGATAAAATTAAATTTTTTAGAAAAGTATTGAAGAATGAAAAATTAGCTGTTGAATACCCTAAATTCAGAAAGTTTTTAGGAAGTGATTTGAATATCTCTATCGCATTGTTGGATATGCTTTCTGAGTATATGTATGAAGATTTTAAAACAGGAGAAGTTCGACACTTACTATGCCTAACAAGTGAAAATATTGCGAAAGAAATAAATATTGTATTAGTAACAAAATACGACCACACTAGAATTCATAGAGTAATTAACAAACTGGCGATTACAGAAAATATTGAAAAGCTAGAAGAATCACAAATACCTACTGAATTATTTGAAAAATACACGGAAAATTCTCATGAAAAAATAACTAGCAATAAATACCATCATACAAATTTTATAGAGTTTAAAAATGCTGACATAGAAAAATCGGAGAACATATCTAAAGAATTGTATGCTAATAATTATACATTGAGTGCTTTGAATTTTGAAGGAATTGCTAGGATTCTGGGAAAAGATATTGCTAGTAATGTATTTAAGCAAAGAGAAACAACTGTAGTATCTAAAAAAATTAAAGTAGATGAAAATCTATTATCAGAATCAAAAAAGGAAAATGAGTTGAAAATAGCTAAATTCATTTTAAGAAAATTAGAAACCCAGAGCTATGTTGCTGAAAGAGATGTAATTTTTTACGTTTATAAATATCTATTAAAGAGAAAAACAAAGAAAGATGCTGAATACTTGGTAAAACAATGTCGTGCAAATATCTGTAAAGACTATGATTTAGAGCTTATCAGAGTATCCAATAGTATTCGAGACAATTATAAAATATCTAATGAAATTAAGAGTAGAAGTATCATATATGTGAAGAATTAGTATTATTGAAGAGATTGTATAAGTTATACACCATTAATATTGAAGTGTAACTTTCATTCAATTTCCTCAATAAAATCAGGGGTAAATAGCCTCTTTTATAATCATACAATAAATAACTATTATTAATATATTCTTATTTGTTGTATGATTATAAAATCTGTAAAAACACCCCATAAAAAGAGACTTTTTTGGATGAAGTTTCCAATTCAATATTAATGGTATATAATATGTAGTTTTATAATCATACATACTGATTAAGTACCAGCAAAGCTCCGCTTTGCTTACTTTTAATAGGAATATTGAAATTTAAAAAGAGGATGTTTTCTTCTCTTGTTTTTAGGTAGTAGCAAGTCAAAGACTTGCTTATTAAATAGGGATTTTAACTTTAGTAAAATAGCGAAAGTTTGCTGCCTAGAATTTTAAATATAACGAAATAGTCATATTTCGGTATTGTTTATTATTTTGAGTGGATTCCATAGAAACATCATCATATCAGTAGTTATATATTTTATTCTATATAAAATTTTCATGTGTTTGAATAACGTGTTGCTAATTCTTTCCAGTCTGTTTTTTCTCCTAATAGCTCTTGAAGATGTTTTCGATAAATTGTATATAAAAATATAAAATCGCTTAGAACGCATTTTAGGCAGCTTAAAAATGATTTTGGTATTTAAGAAGATGATTTAGGATTGGAAATTTCTATAATGACTTCTGAGGCTTGTAATTTACTTGTAGAAATTTTGTATCTTAGTAATTAGTTTAAAACGTTGATATATCAACATTCAATATGATTTCTGGAAAAATATATATTAAAAAACACCGCTCAGATAAAAGTTAGTGAGTAATTCCCCATAAAAAAAGTTTAACTGTATTTGAGAGTTGTTTTTTCGAAAATAGTGCTTTAAAACGTTGATATAACAGTAATCTTGTATTTTTGTCAACAAGCATAGAACCCTTGATAAATAAGGGTTTTTTGAAGGTCATTTTTTAAGCTATTCATAACGATGATTTCGGGATATAGCGGAACTGTTGGGAGCAGTATCAAAAAAATATTATAGTAAAATCATTAGACGTATTCAAATTTATCTACTAGTTTGATGGCTTATGAAATTTTAGATATAGTAGAAGCTTACGATTATTTTTAAAAATATGGCAAGTTGAGATTTTTCGTATGAAATAAAAATTCAAGTATTGTGTCGTTTAGATAAAATCAATCTAACTTATTATGATTTTATCTAAACGACTATTTTTTTGGTTTATTAAATTTTAAAGCGTTAAAAAATAATCATATTATAATGTTTCAAGAAAATAGAATAATCGTTTTTAAGCCGTTTTCTTTTATTAGTAATTAAAAAAAGTTCGTTATTTGGATTGCGAATCATATTTCAAATTATTATTGACATTAATTTATTCAATATGAAAGCTCTTTACTACTTACTTAAACGAGATAGAACATGATTCTTCTGTATGTTTTTTCAATATTGATTAGCATATACTTTTACGGGCGATAAGTCTTAGGGGATATATTTTACGAAAAATGCTTATTGTATAATTTATTAAAAACTAATCGTCATTTAAATCAATAAATTTTTAAGTTGAATGGCATTTGTTTTTATAAAACGAATTTAACGGCCATGTTTTAAACTTTTAATTTTCAAAGTTCCATTTGTATAAAATAATACACCAGTTTTCAGTATCGTCTTAGGCGAAAATTTGGATTTATCAAGATTTCATTGATTTTTGATTTTTTTAAAACAATTGATATTTAAATAATCAGATGCTTTTAAGTCATAAAGTAATAAATTAATACAATCGTTATCCATTTTTTTAAAATAAAATCGAATGTTCGGATAATCACTCGCCAATATTATATTGTAAACTATTTTTGTAACAATACTATTTAAATTTGGAGGGTATTAGAACAATGAAAAAAAACATATTAGCGACAACTTTTTTATCAACTTTGTTGTTAGTAGGTAGTAACCCACTTTTATCGAATGCATCAGAATTAATTAGTGAAAAAGAAGTTCCAGTAGAAATTCAAGAAGGTATAGTAGATATAAGTTTTAATGAGGGAACAACAAGTAAAGTTGATTTTCAATTATCTGATTTCGACGTAAACTCAGGTGTTCGAAAACAAACGAAACCCTTGAAGGCAGTAGCTACTGTGAATAACACAAAATCAGAGGATGTTAATGTAAATATTTTTGCGGAACTGGACAATTATAGTATTGGGTTGGAAATTAAACCTTCAAATCCATACATGCAAGCAGATAGGGTACAAAGAATGTCCTCTAAGCAAATTGAGAAAGATTTCGATGTTACGCTTGATGCTGATACTTATGTTTGGAGTAATAATGGAAGTAATAGTGCGAATATTATTTTAAAAGCTCAAGAAGTACCCAGTCCCAGTCCTTGGTAAAATAATTCTGATTACAATAAGAGAACCATCAACAAGTAATTTGTATACTAAGACCTATATTTGATAGGGAGAAAAGCTTAAGTTTGCAAATAGCGACAAAATGAGTTAGATTGCTATACAGTGAATCAAAACGAATGTAGTTTAATTGGACAGCACATAGAATATTGAAGAAGAAGTAACACTAATCGAATCAATAACAATTTCTTTTTTTGTTATTGAATTAGTGTTCCTTCTTTTGTTCTTTTCATTTAGATGAAAAAATTAGCCATTAAACCGGTCACTATCTTTGTGAATTATAGAACTAAACGGAATTTCTACAACGTCTGATGTTGGATAATAGTATTTTTAATATTAAACACACATATGTATGGCTAAAACGATTTGTTTAAAAAACACATAGTTTAACGTGATAAATAAACATTTAATAAAAATAAAAAGATTTATATGATAATGATGATAATGATTTATTATTTACAAAAATCGTGCAATATTTTGCATTTTAAAATATAACTAATGTGATTTTAACGTTATGAAAATGTTATGTAAAATAGTGAAATAAGTATACAGATAATCAAACAAATACTTGATAGCACAATCTCTCTCAAAATAAAGGTTGGTAAATTGAATGGAATATATAATGAATACATTTAGCAGTCTCTATCTCACAAGAAAACAAAATGAGAAGTTAGAACTATTTACGGTTTTAGTAACAGAAAAATATGTTTCATTAAATAAATTAAGTGAAATGTTAAACATAACTATGTATCAAACGAAAATATTATTAGTTGAATTAGAAGAAAATATCGGGCAATTGGATTTTGATTTCTCATCATTATTCTTTCAAGAAAAAAATACCATCGGATTAATTGAAGGATTTAGTCAAGAACTTTTACTTAACGTGTTTGTTAATTTAAAGAAAAAATATTTTGATGAATCACCTTTTTTCCGTCTATTACTCTATTTATTAAAAAATCGCAAGACACGAGTAATAGATATTTCAGAAAGATTAATGTTTAGTAAATCATATAGCTATAAACTGATTAACCGTCTAAGAAATATATTTCAATCACAAAGAATTCCAATCACTATAAACAGCGATTTCGAATCAATTTCCTTGGAAGGCAATGAGAAGTATATAAGAACATATCATTATTTAGTACAAGTTATGGCATATAATGTTTTTGCAGATAGACAAACAAGGGTGAATATCGACTTAGTTGGTGAAAATTATAAAAGTCTACAAACTACTAAAGTGAAACATGAAATTCTTTTATCAATCCTAGAAAATGCCGTTTCTCGTGGGTATTCAATTCAAGACCTAGATAAAAAATCCCTCGAAATATTTAATATTATGAAAGAATTATATGAAGATATTTCATTAACAAAATTAATTCCAATTAACAATATGGAAGAAAAAGAAAATGAGCTTGGTTTTTTTTATTTTTGCAGACAGCTTTTAATTCCAGAAACTACAAGTAAAAGGGACAAAGTTTTTTTAGGGGAGAAATTTAAATCTATAAAAGGTAACAAAATAGTTGATTTCTCAGTTGCTGTTTTAAAGGCATTGTCGGAGAAGTTTCATATAAAATATGACGTTGAAAATATTATTTTATATGAATGTATTATTAATACTTGGGCTTATCAAAATATTTATTTTGAAAATCTGAATGGCACCACTAGTCAACATAGTAATGATACCAGAATTCATGAAGTTCAAAATATTATTTTAAATACTCTCTTAAATTTCGAATTACAAGTTGGAGATAAAGAACTTTTTGTAAATAAATTATCCCACATCTTATCTTATTTTTTACCTGTTCAAAATAAAGAAACTGTGGTTATTGCCATATCTATGTTACATTATCCTGAATATGTACCTGTTATTCAAAATAAATTGCTTGCAATTTTCAATGAGAAAATCATTAAATTTAGTTCTAATCATAATGAAGCAGATATATTAGTCTCGGATGGTATTCTAAATCATGACAATTCGCAAGATTTTGCTTTTTTTAGGGATATACATAATAAGGACCATTGGGATAATTTAAATTCAGTGGTTCAAGCAAGAATTATATCAAAACTAGGATAATATATTTAGACTAGATACAAACTTAAAAATATGTGCAGGATTAGGAAATAACATCTTTATGGTACAAACTCATATATCTGCAAAAAATCTAAAATTTGAAGAATGCATTGAGTTCAAAAGACATGGAAGAATAACTCTGTTTTTACATTAATACTGGCAACTTACAATTTGCTATTTAAGAGTACGCAAAAAAGATTATAATTCTCTAATATTTAAATATTATAAATAAAAGAAGATAAGTGTCCAATATAAAGGTGGAGTATTATAAATGTGAGATAATTCCCAAAGGAGATTAAAGCGGATTTAGTCAACATTTGTCATTTAAACTATAGAATATGATTCTACCAAGTTAGAAGGATGTGAATTACTTAAAAGTATAAATTGGAGATGTGGTTAATGTGAAAAGCATGGAGAATAATTATGTGCAGAGATTAAGAAAATAGCTTCTATTAATCATATCAAAATATTTTTTCATTAAAACAAATTTTATATTTTAAATCTAGGTTACCAAAAGAAAGTTGGGGGAAATTGTTAGTAAGTAGAAACAGATATAGAAAAGTCATGAATAATAGTAGATTTCTCGAGTATCATTTTCAGACAATAAATGACAATACAAGTGAAAATTTACTCAGAGAATGTGACTTGAATAACTTGAAATATCTAGTTGAAAATAATATTCGTGAAACAGTGAATGAATCTAAGAAAAAATCAGTCTTTATGAAAAAAGTGAAAATAGCTAGGAAAAATAGAGCGGATTTTATTTTATTAGAAAAAACCTGTGAGATAATAGCAAACAATATAGAAAATCGTCCCTTTAATTAGACAGTAGTATTGGTAAAGGAGAATCAATATGAATACTATTTTTATGTTTTTACAAAAAAGTAAAATAATATTTCTTAATTGCTGCATACTATTTGTGTTAATAATTTTCGGCACACAAAGTTTAGCTAACGAAATTAAAGATGAGATAAACATTGAGGATGATGAAGTTACTTTATCATTGAACGATTTAGACTTTTCAACTAGAACAGTAAAACAAATTGAAACTGTGAAGATAAAATATGATGTAAATTCTTCTTTAGATTATTCATTGGTAATATCCACTGAAGGTAAGGGGCTTACTGCTAGGTTTATAGATACTTTAAGCAATACCTATTCTGGAATCCTTTTACCAACATCAAGCCAAGGAGAAGTAAATTTAAATTATGAAGTCGTTTTGAGCATGGATGAATATGAACATTCACCAGAGAATGAAACTGCTATTACATTTACTTTTGTGAAAAAAAATGTAGATAGTTTTGATGATATTTCAGAGTTTGAAAATGACAAAACAAGTAGCTCTCTTGATGAAAACACTTTAAGCAATAATAAAAAGGAAGATAAATCAACTAGTTCATCTGAGGGAATTATTGATGAAAAACCAGATGATTCAGATGTTAAGGATATGAGCGAAAGTGAAAATGATGAAAGTGACTTAGATGAAGAAGATAACAATGACAATCAAAATATATCAGACCAAGATAATTCTGGTGAAAATTCATAAGATAGGTTTCTTGAATTTTATCATTATTTAAACGAATCAAAAGAAGGAAATGTATTAATGAATAACGCTATAAGAGGTTATTATCCCTTTTTTTTGAGATTGCGAAAATATTAGATAAGATAGCTTAGAGATTTCCTGTATAATTTTAATTGTAATAGATTTCACAATTACAAAAATAGGAGGATATTATTATGAAAAAAACTCTTTTAGCATCAACAGCAATACTTGCTCTATCTGCAATCGGATTTACGAATACAGCTCACGCGACTGAGGAGTCAACAAAGGCAGTAAACGTTCAAGAAGGTCGAGTAAGCGGAAGTCTTGCATTAACTAATCCAGATGTTACTTCTGTAGATTTCGATTTTGCACAAATTGATTTCGAGAATGAAAAGCCACTTAACCCTGAAACATTTTCTGTTACGTATGATATCCAAAATAGAACTTTTGCAAATATTGCAGGGCGTTTCACAATAGCAGTATCAACTGAAGGTTCAGGTTTAAATGCAGACTTTGTGAATGAAGGTGATTCAAATATTTCTGAAACAAATAGCGGAACTAAAAATACAGGTGATGTTACTATTGAAGCTACTCTTGACCCAACATTGTATAATGACGAGCAGAAAGAATTGTATAAGATTACAGTAAGTTTAATTGATTCAACCACAGTAACGCCCTGAGGATTGAAATGATTAATACAACAAAGATATAAGAAAACAGGAGTCATGATGGAAAATAAAAGTAAAATGAGAAAACGCGTTTTTGTTAACGTGTTTTCTCTTATCTTCGTTTTAGTAATAGGTAGTTTATTTTACATACAGGAAGTTGTTGCTTCGGAGGATACTGATGCATCAATATTAGTAGATGTTCATCCTAAAGAATATGAGTATAGAGATAGCTATATGCAATTTACTCCTGAACTTAACAACAATTATGAGTTTACAGCGACGATTACCAATATTGGTAATAAAGATTTAGACGTTAATGTATATCCATCAGTTGCTATATCGACGATGGCTGGAATAACTTATGTGGAAAATACAGAAAATCTAATGGATAAAGATTATGACTTTAGTAAGTATGTGAAGATAACTAATGATAACGGTGAATTAAAAGATGGTATAGTCCAAGTCAAGGCTAATCAAAGTGAAGATATATCCGTTGTTTTTAACTTAAACAAAGAACTTGATGGAGAAATTCTAGGTGGTTTAAATTTTTCTCAAACACTAAGTGAGCAAAAAAACGAGAACTCTGCAGATATTGTCCATGTTTATGAAAAGGTAGTCTTGTTTCGCCTCAAAATGAATGAGTTAGATTCTGAAAAAGAGCAAGACTATGGTGAATTTGAATTTATAAATTCACAGAATTCTATAGTTTTAAGTTTCTCTATAATTAATAATAATCCCATAGTGGAATATGCAGAAAGTGGTCCCTACAAAGTCATTAACCCAAAAGGAGATATAATTTCAGAAGGTGAATTTGAAGAAGAAGTACTTACTTTAACTCCTGTTACAAAAACGAAATTAAACATTCCCTTAGTTAGTGATGCGGAATTAATGTCTGGAGAATATCAGTTCATAATAACTGTTGATGGTGAAGAAAAAATTACTAAATTTAATTACACAAAGGAAGAATTGGAAGAAATATCAAAGCAAGCAGAAGATTCAAATAATGTAGTTGTAAGTCAAGACTCAAACATATGGGTAATTGTTTTATTAACGGCAATCGTTACTCTTCTTATTATCACCATTATTTTGCTTTATCGCAAACAAAAAAGGTCTGAATAATAAATATTCAGACCTTTTTTTGTCAACTTTTTATTTTATTATGTTTTGTTTAAAATCATAAAAATGAGGATAATCCATAGGTTGTTTATAGTGTTATAGTATTTAAGAAGATAATTTTTATAGGTTGGATGATAAAGATATATGGATTGTTGAAATTTAATTGTATAGCTGCTTTTTTTAGTAGTGGAGTGTATGTGCCTAAGATGACAAATCTAATAATTATTTGAATCTTATATTCCTTACAAGCTTTAAGTTCTTTTTTGATAAGGAAATTACAATAATCGGAGGATTTGAAATGTATTACATTGAAAAAGTCTATAGCTTGTTCATAACAAAGAAGCAAGTAAACAAATTAATCATATTGAAGAAAACACTTATTAATGATGAGGTTTCTGTCAAAAGCTTATGTGAAGAACTGAATAAGAGTACCACACAAATTAAACATCTGGTTTTAGAAATAAATCATGATGCTGATAGATTTATTGAGGAAGATATTTTCTTTTTGAAAGAAAATGATGGCAAATTATACTTTGAATTAGCTTCAGATAATATGAAAAAAATTGAGGTTTTCGGAAAAATAAAAAAAATATATTTTAAATACTCTCAATATTATCAGTTGATAAATTACTTATTTAAACATCGTAAAACAAAGATTGTAGATATATCAGAAGATTTGATGTTCAGTGTTTCGTATTGTTACAAATTGCTCGAATATATAAAAAGGGTATTTACTACACAAAAGATTCCTATTTTCATAAAGAAGAATGCAGATTGGATACATATTTCAGGGGCTGAAGCGTGCATAAGAATGTATCACTATCTATTTGAATTGATGGCTTGCGATACTTATTTGAACAACAGTTTTATTTCAATTAAAGACCCTGTTTCTGAAAATTATGACGCGATGGATACAACAAGAGCAAAGCACCAACTAATGTTTTCTATAATGGAAAATGCAATATCTCAGGGGTATTTTGTGGAGAATGTGGAAAATCATGATTTGGAGCTTTTAAGCTGTATGGAAAATGTAGATGATAGTCTTCCAATTATAGAAAAGTTACCTCTTAAAAATACAGATACAATAAAAAAAGAGCTAGTGTATTACAGTTTTTGGGGATATATATTTATTCCTGAGTTCATTAGTGATGATGAAAAATGTAACAGAGGAAAAAAGTTAAAATCGCTTAATCATATTACCATTGTTGACTTTTCTGAAAAAGTAACTAACAAACTTCGTAATAAATATTTTGTAGACACTAAAACGCTAAATATTATCTTTTATGAGATTGTTATAAATACATGGAGTTACACTCATTTATTTACAGAGAATTTTTTGTCAAGAGAAATTCTAAGCAGTACTCAAAAAAGAATGACGGATATAGAACAAATAGTCTTAGAATCAGCAAATGAAACAGGTATCCTTGATGAAAAAGATATGATTTATATTAAGAAACTAACACAAATTATTGCATCCAATATTTTGTTTCAAGAGGATGATTTAATTTATATAGCAGTGACTGGAATTAATCAGCCAGAATATATCAACGTTGTTAAGAATATTTTGTCTAAAATGTACTCTCATAATTTTATCCAATTCACGACTAATGTTGTAAAAGCTGATATCGTAATATCAGATTGTGCTATAGGAAGTACATCAAAAGAAGTAAATGTTGTTTTTATGGATTGTATACAAAAAAAAGAGAATTGGGAGAGATTAAATTTACTAATCCAATCTCTTATCATGGAAAAATGTATATATAAAAATCTAACAATGATTGGAAAGTAAAATCAAGAATAAATATTGAAATAATAGAAACTATATAGGAGATGTTAAATTTGAAAACAAACAAACAAACATTAGAAAAAATCAGAAAAGCTAGAATGGTTAATGTAAGATTTTTTAGTGATAAAGCTGGAAATACTTTAGAACGAGCGTTGATAATAGATATGGATGAGAAAATAGAAGATGTAATGAATTACTTAGAAGAGTCTATAGACAATATAAATATTATCCACTATACAACAAAGGATATATACAGTATTGTAAATATTTCAGAATTAGAAGACATTCATGATTATGTTAAATTGGAACATTACTGGGGGGATGTGATATCCTACGTTATAGAATACAAAGATTGTTTTGGATTTACGGATGAGCTATGTCTAGTAGCAAACATTGATTGCGATAATAATGACTTGATTACTGCGGTAAGTAATCTTAATGAGAGTTTTGAAGTTGTTAATATATATGAATATAGAGATTGCTGGGTTAAAAGACCCTAAGAAATTTTACCTATCAATAGAATATGAATTTATATAGGCATAATTGTAGCAGCTTTTAATCTGTAAAATTTTTCTGATTTAGATAATTGAATTTGTAGAGTTATTATTGTAGATGTTGGTAGCACTTGTAAAAAATTATATAGGAGAGATTTCATGGTTTCTATAAATGATAAACATTTAATGGATTTTATATTTCAAATCAATTCATGTTTAACATTTGAGGAATTGAACGAATGGGATTATAAATTATCGGAATGCTCAGATGAAATGATTGATTCTGCGTTTTCTGATAAAGCAATTGATATTGTTCAATTAAGTGATGAATATGAACAGAACTATGTAAAAGAAGGATTTATCACAGTAGATGAATACTTATCTAAACATTATTCAAAAACTATCGCTTTGTTGTTACGTATGCCAAAACTTCAAAATGAACTTATGGATAATAAACACAATAGTAATAAAAAAAGATTTAACGTTTATCAAGAAAATGGACATTCAGCAACTTATGCTCAACAAATTTTTTTTCTTTATCTAATAAGTATAAAATCTAATATTAGAAGTGAACTTCTTTGATGACTAGCTCTATTTATAAAATTCAATTGGACTACAGATAAGATGCGTAAAAAAATCCTCATTAAGTATGTAGTCCAAGCCGTTTTTAGGAACATTTCAACCGTTTTTTGAGGTATAATGAGTCTACAAAAGTTAATAAAAAGAACAGAATATTGGCTTCTAACATGCACTGGAATCGAGGAGATACTATCGCTTTAACGCAGGAAAAAGCGATAGAAATGCTGATATAACAGCACTTGACCTTAACAACAATGGGCTGTCCCTTAGCCGACGTATTGACTGAATCGATACACGAAGCACTAAGCGATATTCCAGAAGTCAAAAATCCAGAGGTAAAATTAGTCTGGTATCCCGCATGGACGACCGATAAAATGAGTCGTTATGCACGGATTGCTTTGGGGATTCGTTAAGGATTTTCAATCATAGAAAGTTGTTTCATATTTGTTAACTAGATGGAACAAGCTGTTTTCTTAGGTGTCGGACAGTTGGCAAAATGAGGATATAAACACAGAACTCTTTTATTAACTTTGAAAAAGTTGGTAAAAGAGTTTTTTTATAGAATACTTTCTTAAATAAACAGTTACTTGGTGAAAAAGTTATGCTTTTTTACTAAAAGCATTAAAGAAAATCATATATTTAAAACTTGAAAGCTCAACGTATTTTCCATTCATATAACAACTCAAAGTGAGTTAGTATTTAACTTTGCCCAAATAGTAATACTTTCTATAAACCTTCGATCACTTTGACAAAAAGAGAGCATAGATTAAATTCTTATTCATCCACATTGATAACCTTAAGGTGCATCCCAGAAAACATGTCTAAAGAAAAGTTACTGAATTTAGTCAGAGACTTTGGGATACGATGAATTTTCCTTAAGGAGTCAATGTAGAATGAAAAAGGATGATTCTATGAATGCTTTTTCGAAGGTCATGTGATTTCATCCTATCAACTGACTCTTGGTTAACAAATATACAAATGTGTTCTATGCAACCATACATATAGGAAAACGATAGCCAAACTACAGTTTCGGTAAATCATTTAGCGAGTTACATATTTTTATTAGAGATTCGAGATTAATTAATTGAATTAATGTATAATTATAGTTAAGTTGTAAAAATGATTTGGTTGATTCCCTTGATCATAAAAACAAAAAGGAGTGTGTTTTGTGGATTTTCTGTTTACTTTATTTGCTTTTATTTTCGTCGCAGTTATCTTATATCATATTGTCGAATTCTTAAAGGATCAATCTACGCCAGAAGTGGCAGTACTTGCCACGCTAGTAGACAAACGAGTGACTAGTAGCACGAATATTACTGCAAACGGCTTTACGAATCAATCCATTACTTATTATCTTTTATTTGAAATCGCAAGTGGCGAAAGATTAGAATTTAAAGTAGGGTATGGAAAATACAAATTATACGTCATCGGAGATACTGGGGTGTTGAGGTATCAAAGAAAAAGGTTTAATTCACTTGATAGGTAAAAAATTTGTATGTATATAGTATGTGTTTATTCGTTTTCAATTTCAAAAAAAGTTGAACAGTCAATTAAAAAACTCCTATTCAAGTGTCTTATCATTTGAAATGATTTGAATTGTACGCTTTCGATGGAAAACGCAAGTATCATCGAGTAACACTTGAGAATTTCTACTTATGAGGTCGCATAAATAAAACCAAAACCGAAGGAAATTTCCTGCGAGGAATGGCTTAATTTAGTTCACCCATTCGTTATATTGGCGGAAGTGATGAGCTACGGATCGTTTTTAAATACTCATAAATAAATAGATTGCTTCACCAATATCTCGTGACTCATTGTTACGAGGTTTTTTGTTTTTTACGTGACTTCAGAAATAATTGCAAAAAGGAAAAATCGTTCTTGGTTTTTCACAAACATTTTCTCTTTCAAGTAACAAATATGGAACTTGAAATGCTAAAAGTGTTACTTGTGAGGTACATCCGACGCACCTTACAATGAACATGTAAAATAAGAAAGAATGAATGGAGTTGAACGTTTGTGAAAAAAATGAAGGCTGCGTTGATGTATGGACCAGGAGATATTCGCTATGAACAAGTAGAGCGACCCTGCTGTCCAGAAGGAGGTTTTCTATTGAAGGTTAAGGCAGTTGGTCTGTGCGGATCTGATATTCGCAATTTGCTGACTGATTCAAAAGCGGGGCGCTACCCTCATATTTATGGACACGAAATCGTTGGTGAGATCGTCGAAATTGATGAAAATGTGACGAAGTATCAAAGAGGGCAGATGGTTTATGTATACCCTATGGCTCATTGCCTACGTTGCGAAAATTGTCGTAATGGGAAGCACGAATGTTGTACGGAAGCTGAAAGTTACACCGATCTTCAAGGCGGTTTTGCAGAGTATATAGCATATAGTGCTACAAGAGTAGAACGAGGAGCGATTTTTGAAGTGCCAGAAGGACGAGAGCCTATCGCGGCAACATTAGCTGAACCCTTATCCTCCACTTATGCATGCATGGAGAATATTCAGGTTTCGTTAGGTGATTCGGTCGTCATTATTGGTGCAGGTCCAATTGGGGTCTTTTTAGCGATTCTAGCAAGGATTCGTGGAGCAAGTAAGGTGATCGTGATTGATAAAAATGCTGACAGACTAGCTCTTATGGAAGCGTTTGGTGTAGATCATAGGATCGATTCTTCAAAAGAAGATCCTGTTGAAAAGGTGAAAGAGTATACGAATGGACATGGCGCACATAAAGTGATTTCAGCCAATCCATCAATAGAAGCACAGCAACAAAGTATTTTTATGGCTAGAAAATTTGGGACGGTCGTCTTTTTTGGTGGTGTAGCAAAGAATCAACTAACGCCTATAGATACGAATGCAGTTCATTATAACAATCTCTGGATTTATGGTCATTATGGTGCAAATAGTATTCAAGTCGAAAAAGCTTTCCATTTATCCTTATCAGATCAGTTTCCTGCTGAAAAAATTATTTCTCATGTGTTGCCTTTAACTGACATCAATCAAGCCATCGAATTGACAAGAGAAGGGAAGGCGTTAAAAGTCGTTTTACTACCAGAAGAAGAGTATAAAATTCATTCTATATTGAAATCTCAAAAATAGAGTAAGGAAAGGAGGAGAAAGAAAATGAATAAAAAAATTGAGATCTATATTGCCTGTGGTAGTGGGATCGCCACGTCCACAGTTGTTCAAGAGAAAGTCAAACAAATCTTGGCTCAGAGCAACATTCAGGCTTCCATCACCAAAGGGAATATTAGTCAAATTCCCTCAAAAGCAGAAACGGTGGATTTAATCTTGGTGACTACTCGATATGTCAAGCCAGTAAAAGTACCGATTCTTCCTGTTTTCAGTTTGATCTCTGGAATCAACGAAGAGCAGACCGCGCAGAAAATCGTTGAAGAGTGCCATCGAATTATTAAAGGGGGATAAAAATGGAAGCTGTATTATCAGTTATTCAGAACATCATGGATATGGGGGCATCGGTTATGCTACCCGTTGTCATTTTTATTTTGAGCTGTGTCTTTAGGATGAAAATTGGCAAAGCGCTAAAAACAGGGCTTTTAGTCGGCATCGGCTTTCAAGGGTTGGGACTTGTTGTAGGACTCCTTGGTACTTCCTTGCAACCAGCCATCGATTATTATCAGGAAATGGGATCAGGATATACCACGATGGATGTTGGCTGGGCTGCTGTTGGAGCGGCTTCGTGGTCAGTACCTTTTGCAGCGATTGCTATTTTGATGATCGTGGGGTTAAATGTATTGTTTATTCTTTTGAAATGGACAACGGTCATGAATGTCGACATTTGGAACTATATTCATTTTTTGATTCCTGGAGCATTAGCGTATGCCTTGTTTGATAGTTTTTGGCTAGGTTTGACTGTTACGGTTGGCTTATCAATTGTCACTTTATTCGTGGCTCAGTGGTTTGCTCCTAGATGGGAGGCGTATTACGGACTGGAAGGCACGACTTGTACGACATTTTCATTTATTACATTCGCTTATCCTTTTGGACTATTAGTAAATAAACTGATCGATCTGATTCCTGGTCTTAACAAAATCGATATCAGTTTGGAAAAAGTGGAAAGTAAAATTGGTTTTTTTGGAGATCCAGCAGTTATCGGTTTGTTGGTCGGAACTTTTCTAGGCGTTTTGACACGCCAAGAATTTACGGTAGCGATTTCTATGGGGGTTGGAGTTTCGGCGGTGCTAGTACTGATACCCAAAATGGTCTCTGTTATGATGGAAGGCTTGACTGCGATCGGAGAAGCTGCCAAAGAATTTATGAAGAAACATATTGGCGAAGGGAAAAAATTATATATCGGAATGGACATTGCTCTTGGTCTTGGAGATCCGACAGCGATCACAACGACAGTGATTCTGATTCCGATAGCAATATTCTTAGCATTTATTATCCCTGGTATGCATTATTTTCCAGTAGGTGTTTTAACAGTAATCGTATATATGATTCCACTGCTAGCATTAGCATCAAATGGCAATCTTTTTCGAACACTCGTCACTGGCTTTTTCTTCTTAGTTATCGTTCTAATTGGAACAAACACCTTTGCACCTGAAGCAACCGAAATGATGAATGCGACCGGTGTGCCTGTGGAAGGTGTTGTGACAGATAGTTTCTGGGGCTATAATTTAGCAAATATTATAATCAGCTTATTTCATCGAATCGTTGGGTAATTGACCGAATGAATAAACGAATTATTGACAAAATAAATGGCTTAGTGGGAGAGAAATAGTGTATGAAATTTAAAGCAATCGAATTGAATGAGCGCTCAAATATAGAAGTGATTAAACAATGCGGACTTGAGCTGCTTAACGAAGGGATCGTCGGGAATAGTTTTATTGAGTCTTGTATCGAACGCGAACATCATTTTCCTACTGGTTTGCCAGTTGACCCGCCAGTTGCGATTCCGCATACCTTTGATCCCTCTGTGAAAGAATCTTCTGTTTGTTATGCAAGACTAAAAAAGCCTGTGACTTTTAAACAGATGGATACTCAAGTAGACGACTTAGCAGTCGAACATGTATTTTGCATGGCACTAAAAGATGAGCATACCTATATTGATTTTCTTCAAAAATTGATTTTAAGCATCCAGTCTCAAAATTTTATTGTTCAATTAAGCAAGTGTGAACCTGAAAACCTTGTTGATTTTCTAAGAGAGAATTTGTCTATTCATTAAGGAGGAGTGCTGTGAGGAAAATTACTGCTGAAATCATCTATCTCCTACTATATAACAAAATAACGAAAATTAGATTGGAGCAACTTTATAAAAACTTGAATCTCTCGCCAAAGAAATTCACGAGTGAAATCAAAGTCTTGAACTCGTTTCTAAATACTCACGACATGCCGCAAGTGGAAATTGAAAGCGGATACTTACGGGTTCCTGATGAACTAGATTTGTCAGAAGTTTATCAGCTTGTTTTAGAATTGTCCCCTTACGACTATTCCTTGAATCCTGATGAAAGACGCACATTACTTCTGATCAATTTATTGATAACAGAAGATGTTCTTACGATGGATCATTTTGCTGATTTGTTTTACGTCAGTCGATTAACAATCATCCGCGATATCAATACGTTGAAAAAACAAGAAGTGATCATGAGTAAATATATCGAAACGCTTAGGGGTGAAGGGGTTATCCTTAAGATGAATCAATCGGAGAAAAGAGAGTATTTGTTTACATTGTTTTTAGAAAATATAGACGCAAAAGGATACATCAATTATGTCGGAATGCAAATCCTTCGGGCATTTGACGGGTCAATGGAGTATTTAGACTTTTTGGGATTCATTTTTAACGAGTTAAAGTATGCAGAAAAGTATCAGCAGTTTGATCTTTTCGTCTATATTTTTATCGTTATCAATATGCCTCGCAAAGAACAAGGTGAATCTCCCAAATTTGTCGTTATGTCGAAAAACCTGAGCATACTCATCGATCAAATTGAAAAAAGATTTGATCGAACGATCTCTTTCGAAGACAAACAGGCAATAGCAGAATTTTGTCATTTGAAAAAGCGAAAAAATGCGAAGGATGCTGAATTGTATAATTTGGTCATATATTTTCTGAATAAAATTGATGAAGATTTAGGGACGACTCTAAAGTACGAATTTGACTTAATTTCTGATCTATACAATCACTTACAAATTATTGAAGAAGAGAACATTATTTTGGATATTGAAAATATCGGTCTTTTGCGGCATCAGTTTATGGATATTATCGTAGCTGTAAGGGCTAATAGTGGTGTCATTGAAAACTACCTGTCCCGATCCTTCAATGAATCATTTATTACTACGATCGCTATTCATATCGCAACTGCCTTAACCCGACAAGAATATAAGATGAGCAAAATCGATATCTGGATCGTGTGTGAAAATTTATCGATAGCGAAAATGATTGCTATGAAAATTAGTCGATACAAGCAGTTCAAAATTATGAATGTGCTAACATTTGGTACTTATCGTAAGATGTGCTTCCGTCAAAAAGCCAATCGTTTAATCTTAACTGCTGATCCTTTGCCTTTTTTGGAAGAGGATGTTTTAAGGATAACACCTTTTGTGACCCAAGAAGATATCCAAAAAATAGTAAAGATGGTTGACCGTTTGTTTACGATTAATGAAGAAGAGACTGAAGAAAAATTTGTTCAATTTGTCCAACAACCACAAAGGAGATTGCATGATTACTTGTTAAATTCGCATGTTATCAGAATCGACCAAAAATGTTCTTGGGAGCGTTCTTTACGCTTAGCAGGGGAAGTATTGACACAAAGTGAGTGTATCGAGCAGAGCTATGTAGAAGAAGTCGTTGAAAACGTGAAACAAAATGGACCTTATATCGTAATAAGTGAAGGTGTTGCTTTGGCTCATGCGAACAATCGGGGAAATGTCCACCGTAGCACGATTAGCCTTTTGACGAATAAACAAAAAATCTCTTACGGATCTGAGGATTATTTTCAAGTGACTTATGTTTTCTTCGTCGCTCTTGTAAGAAGTGAAGAATACTTAGAAATTGTTGAAGATATAATGTTTCTTGGGAAATATGGATTAATTGAAAAATATTTACGTTTTAGACAGGAGGAAGCCGATGGATTATTTAGAAGAACGGAAATTCATATGTAAGATCGCCAAATCTTTATTTGACAGGAAGCTAACGGATGCTGCTGGTGGCAATATCTCTATAAAAGTTTCAGAAGATCATTTCTTGATGACGCCTACTTTGGCATCTGTTCAGTACCTTTGGGAATTAGAGGCAGCGCAAATTCTTTTGGTAGATGAGAAACTATCCCTCATCGAAGGTACTGGTCGCTTGACCAGGGAAATTAATATGCACATGAGTTTTTATCACTCAGATCCACGGATCAAAGCAGTGATTCATGCTCATCCATTAAATTTGATGGTTTACAGTTGTATAGGGACTGATATGCCCATCGTCTGTGAAAACCTTCGTTTCGGACCGGATGCGATCCGTTGTTTGGATTATGCACCTGCAACAACTGAAAAGTTAGCACACTTTGTTGGTGACTACTCTCAAAACATGGCGACAAATAAAGAAAGACTACCATATGGAATGTTACTGCGAGAACATGGGGTAATTGTTGGAGCCACTAATTTGGCTTTTGCAAATGATTATCTGGAAAGACTAGAAACAAATGCTTATGTGCATTTACATTCGCAAGCGCTTCTCCAGCAGGGCTATGAATATTATACTGATAAAACAAACGTTACCTATGAATCCCATGAATGAAGATTGGAGGAGAGTAGATGAGGGCTGGTTTCTTAATTGGACTGAATGAATTTGAGATTCGAGAAATGGATGTTCCACAATGCCATCAGAATGAAGTGATTGTAAAAGTTGAAGCTTCAGGAATCTGTGGGTCAGATATCCACAAAATGAGTAAAGGATGGAAATACCAGTTACCTATGATCATGGGGCACGAGATGGCTGGGACTATTGTAAAAGTTGGTCGTTCTGTTCATCATTTAAAAAAAGACGATCGAGTTGCTGTTGTCCCGTTTATTCCTTGTCATAACTGTGCATATTGTTCTATCGGGAAGTATCAATTATGTACGGACTATATCATGATGGGCTCGCAACGGTTTGGAGGATTTGCTGAATACGTCTCCGTGCCAGCGAGCAATATCGTGAAAATAGGAACTAAGTTGACGTTTGAAGAAGCGTCCATGATTGAGCCTCTTGCTGTCTCAGCGCATGGTGTTTATGGAATCGAACCTAGAGTGGGCGATGTCGTTGCCGTTTTTGGGTTAGGAACAATTGGGTTGCTGACGATCCAATGGTTAAAAATTGCGGGTGTGAAAACGATCATTGGCATTGATATTCAATCAGAGAAACTGGAACAAGCATTAGATTTAGGTGTCACCGATACGATTAATCCTAGTGTTCAAGATCTTGAAAAAGAGATTTCTCGGATAACGGATGGTTTAGGCGTGGATATTGCAATGGAATGTGCAGGTACTAAAATAACTGAAGAACAATGTCTCTTAG
>JAFEHB010000492.1_pt1 | contig 27486 bp, 20 predicted proteins | sample 9267121 | NCBI WGS metagenome assembly JAFEHB01 (sample SAMN17103336, study PRJNA684904) | human gut metagenome | isolation source: diarrhea sample from child under the age of five | host: Homo sapiens | place: South Africa: Mafikeng, Mafikeng Provincial Hospital | collected 2019-09 | reverse complement strand
ACTGGTGACCTCTTCGTTACCAACGAAGTGCTCTACCGACTGAGCTATACAGGCAACATAAGGGTGGGAGCTATAGGATTCGAACCTATGTAGGCAAAGCCAACGGGTTTACAGCCCGTCCCCATTAACCACTCGGGCAAACTCCCACGGATGTTCTTGATCGCATTGGCTCTAAGCTTTTGCGCTCGCGAACGAAAGAGATATTACGACGCGGGTGTGCAACCTGTCAATCAGAAAGCTATAATACACGGTTCCGGGCGTATCTATCTTTCTCTTTCCTGGGGTTTTGTTGCTTTAGGCAAGTGGAGCAATGAATATGGTGTGAAGACCGCAGGTAATTGAGGGGGTGTTTGAGGCGTCCCTCAATTGGCTCCTTTAAAGCGAGCACGTCGTTCCCCGCATGATTGCTTCTCTTTGCATCTTACATTGCAAATAAAAGTTATCCGAAACGATCCGGTCCCCGCTGCGCACATTTCCTATAGGGCTATATATAGTTCCGTATAGATGCGGCGGGTGTTGCGCCTGGCCGCGCTTTCCACGTCCGCACACTGCGTGAAACAGCAGGCCAGAAACGAAGATGCCTCTGGCCTGCAAGCTATTTCAATCGTTAGCCTTTTAGTAGCGCCATTAAAGTATCGAAAATGATTCATAGCGCAACGTAGAAAAAGCTCATGTGTCGCAACCGGCTAGATCATGAGTCTTTTTATGGCTTATATTTAGTGCTTGTTCATTGCGAAAAAAGCAGGCCAGAAGCGATAACACCTCTGGCCTGCTATCTTTCATGGAGCCAGTGACAGGAATCGAACCCGCAACCCACTGATTACAAATCAGTTGCGCTACCGTTGCGCCACACTGGCACGCCTGGCGCTCTCGCGCGAAGCTTGTTTAGGATAAAGGAATTAAGGGCAAGGTGCAAGATAAACGGCAAGCTCAAACGACCGCTCTATACCGTCCAGATCGGCTGCATCGTTTTCGCCAAAGCCAACTGTCCCTCGTCAAAACGAATGGCTTTACGATTTAGATCATCCGTGGAGTTGCCAGCTGCTCAATATGATCTTGTAAGACGCACTGAGGCTCGCTCTTTGCAGAAATGAATCCCGTAACGTGCACCAAGGTCCACGCATCCCCTAAATGATTGGCGGATACTCATACGTTTTCGAAATGATTGGCGGATACTCATACGTTTTCGAAATGATTGGCGGGACTTCGCGCATTATCTGGCCGAATTCTCCCATAAACGTATTCGGAACCGCCACTCATTTAAAAATGATTGAAAAGCCGCCACTCATCCAAGGCAGCGACACCGGAAACCGTATCCAAATCCGCCAGTCATTTACAAACGATTGAAAAGCCGCCAATCGTTCGAAATGCCAGTGCAAGAAACGTTTCGAATCCGCCAGGCATCTTCTTATTATCCATCTCCGCGCACACCTGGGGCCGTCGTGTCAGATGACTGGCGGATTCTCATACATTTAGAAACCCCACTGGGAGAATGACTGGCGGCAATTCATACGTTTCGCAATGAGTGGCGGAACCGATAGCGAAATTGAGCCGCATCCCGCCTCAAAACAAGCGAAGACCCGCCACTCGGTCAGAAACGAGTGAAAAACCGCCACTCGAGCGCAGGAACCGATAGCGAAATTGAGCCGCATCCCGCCTCAAAACGAGTGAGAAACCGTCACTCGATCAGAAACGAGCGAGAAACCGCCACTCAAGCGCAGGAACCGATAGCGAAATTGAGCCGCATCCCGCCTCAAAACGAGCGAGAAAACGCCACTCAAGTGCAGGAACCACTCAGCAGCAGTCCCGCCACTCAACCACAGGGAACCCACCGGCACCGGTTGTGGACCTGGAAACGAACCAAGGCCTCGAGCGCAATCGAACCAAGAGCCACCGTTGCGCCCCACAGACGTCGATATCGGCAAATGAAGCCCATGGGGCGGCGCTCATCCGAGCTACCCCATCAAATCTCACCTTCCGCGCAATGCCTTGAGCTTGGCAAGTGCCTCGGGGCTCAGACGGCTTCCCAAGGTCATCTTGATCTGCGGAGCCTCCTCGACCTCGGCGACATCACGGTCGATCTGCTCGATCTCGCCCACAAGCATACGGGCGGAGATGCGCGTCACGCCCTTGCCCATCACCGTCGCCTGAATCATGGCGTCGCTTGTCACCACCGTGCAGGCGCGGCCGGTCTCACGCGCCTCGGTGCAAATACGCTGCACCACGGTATCGGCCGAAACCCCCGTGGGCGAAAACTCGATACGGCACCCCGCCTGAGAGATATTCGGGCGCTCGGCAGAAACATTGCCCGCACCGTCGAAAACGATTACGGCCTCGTAGCGACCCTGAGCAAACGCAGCTACATCCGAGATGAGCGCCGTGCGTGCCGAGGCATGGACGTCACGCGAATAGGGATCGTCCGAGCGATCGTACACCAGGCGCTCGTAGCGCGGCGTCGAATGAATGATGTTGTAGCCATCGACCACCAAGAGTTCTCGTTTTCCCGACGCATTGGTGCCGCGCGGCGGAACATCGGGCGTCTCAAACGCCGCCGAAAACGCATTGCCCACTCCATACGTGCTGGCCGAGACGGTCTCGCGCACCGAGCTCTCGCCAAATCGCTTCGCCTTGGCTTTAGCGCGACTTTTCTTTCCCATGGCTACTCCCCCAGCTCGGATGCATTGCGACGCATCCACTCAAAGCACAGGGCGCATGCTGCCTGAGCGACATTCAGGCTCTCGGTAAGACCACGCTGCGGAAGTTTGGTCAAAAAGTCGCACTTTTCGAGCACTAGGCGTGAAATGCCATCGCCCTCGGAACCCATGACAAGCGCAACGCGCCCCTGGAGGGGAGAGTCCCAGCACACATTTTGCGCACGCTCGGAAGCGCCAGCCACCCAAAAGCCCGCGTCTTTAAGATCGTCGAGCGCTCGGGCGATGTTGGGGACCTGCGCAATAGGCAGGTGCATCACAGCACCCGCCGAGGTCTTATAGCTACCCACGGTGACACCCGCGGCGCGCTTGTTGGCAATAACCACGCCGGCAGCGCCCACGACCTCGGCAGATCGAACGATGGCGCCAAAGTTGCCATCATCGGTCACGTGATCAAGCACGAGTACGAGGGCCGGGCCCTCACCCGCACGAGCGATGATGTCCGCGATGCCGGCATACGGGAAAGACCCGACCTCGAGCGCGATGCCCTGATGCGCCCCATGACTGGAAATGGCATCGAGCCGTGCTCGAGGCACCGTCTTAATGGGAATGTTCGCACGATAGAGGTCGTCAATCAGACGAGCGAGCGCCGCATCGGAGTCTTGGCCGTCGGCAACGAGAGCGCGCTTGACCGGAAAGCCCGTGCGCAGCGCCTCGGCGGCAGCACGACGTCCTTCGATAAAGTCGCCCGCGGGTACAGCCGCGCGCAACCTTGGCGCGTCACCGCGACGGGAAGGCTCACTCCCCTGTCTAGGGCCACGCGAGGGTGCCTTGCGTGAAGCTTGCGAGCGGCCGCCACGAGAGGCGTCCTTCTTTTGGTTGTTTCCACGTGCGCGCTTGTCCGCCACGATATCTCTCCTCGATGAAAGAAGGTTCAACAATAGATGCGCCAGCTCTCCCCCGCCCGCCGCGAGCACACCGCTCTGACCCCGGAGGCCGCGGGTTTTCCAGGTGCCAGAGATTGCCCTGAAAGAGGAGGGAAGCGTACTTGAGGTACGCGACCGACGAATGAAGGGCAAGGTCGGGTGCCTGGGAAAGCCGCCAGGATTAGGCCGACTTAATACGGGTGCCCGCCGCCGTATCCTCGATAACCAGGCCCAAATCCTTGAGCTGGTCACGAATGGCGTCGGCAAGATCCCAGTTCTTGGCTGCACGGGCCTCGGCGCGGGCGGCCAAGATCTTCTCGGCAGCCTCCGCAACGTCGTCGCCCTCAAAATCAACCAGCTCACGGGCCACGTCGAGCAGACTTGTGGGCAGCTCCTCCTCGGGCTCGGGCAGCTCGATACCCAGCGTGGAGAGCAACTCTGTCAGGGTATCGGCTCCAGCAAGCGCCACCGACGCCGCGGCAGCGTCGCCCGCGGCCTCCAAGTACTGGTTGCACTCGGTCACAAAACCAAAGACAGCGCCCAGGGCACCGGCGGTGTTGAAGTCGTCGTCCATGCACTCGGCAAAGCTCGCGCGAACGGCAGCGGTCTTTGCAGCGAAATCCTCGGCAAGAGCAGCGTCTGCCTGAGCCGTTGCATGCGATGCCGCCCAGCGCAGGTTCTGCACCGTACCGGCGATACGCGTCAGCGAGCTCTCGGCACCGTCCAAACGATCCCACGAGAAATCGAGCGGCGAGCGATAGCTTGTTTGCAGCATGAGCAGACGCAGTGCCGCACCAGAATGCTTCTCCAAAACCTCGGCCAACGTAAAGAAGTTGCCAAGCGACTTGCTCATCTTCTCGCCATCGACCAAAAGCATGCCCGTATGCATCCAGGTATTGGAAAAGCCCTGATGCCAAGCGCAGGTGGCCTGGGCGCACTCGTTCTCATGGTGCGGGAAAGCGAGGTCGGATCCGCCACCGTGAATATCGATAGGCACGCCCAAATAGCGATGCACCATGGCAGCGCACTCGGTGTGCCAACCGGGGCGGCCTTTGCCCCACGGAGAATCCCACATGGGCTCACCGGGCTTGGCGGCCTTCCACAAAGCGAAGTCGAGCGGATCGCGCTTGTCCTCGTTCTCCTCGATACGCGCGCCCACCATCAAATCATCGATATTGCGGCCCGAAACCTCGCCATAGGTGGGATCGCTGCGCACGGCAAAGTACACGTCACCGTTGTCGGCGGCGTAGGCGTGGCCCTGCTCGATCAAGGTCTTGATCATGCCGATCATGGGGCCGATCTCTTTGGTCGCACGCGGACGAATATCGGGATCGAGCACGTTGGCGGCGCGCATGATGCCGATGAACTTGTCGGAAAACTCGCTTGCCACCTCGGCGGCGGTGCGGCCCTGTTCATTGGCGCGCTTGATGATCTTGTCGTCTACGTCAGTGAGATTCTGCGCAAAGGTCACCTCATAGCCCTTGGCAATAAGCCAGCGACGAATAACGTCAAAGCTGATAAACGTGCGAGCGTTGCCGATGTGGATATTGTCGTAGACGGTGGGGCCGCACACGTACATGCGAACCTTGCCCTCTTCGATGGGTGCGAACTCTTCCTTTTTATGCGTGGCGCTGTTGTAGATACGCATTGATTACTCCTCAGATTTCTTCTCGAGCAGGCACACGGCCCAGGCGCCGATGCCCTCGCCCTGGCCTTCCCAGCCCAGGTGCTCGGTTGTTGTTGCCGCGACGCCCACCGATTCGATATCGACCCCCAAAGCGCGGCTCAAGTTGGCGCGCATCTGGTCGCGATGAGGTGAGATCTTGGGCTCCTGGCAAGCGATGGTGCAGTCGGCGTCGACAAATTCGAAGCCAAGGCCGCGCACATGTTCCATAACGCGCGCGAGCAACACCAGCGAGTCGGCGCCCTCGTAGGCAGGATCGGTGTCGGGAAAAAGCTTCCCGATATCCCCGGCACGAGCAGCGCCCAAAATGGCATCTGCCAGGGCGTGGGCCAACACGTCGGCGTCGGAGTGCCCAAGCAGCCCTTTATCATGCGGAATATCGACCCCGCCGATAATACATCGGCGCCCTTCCACCAGACGATGGACATCGTAGCCGTGTCCGATGCGAAGTTGAGAGGACATGCAGACAGCCCCTTCATGTCAATGCCGATACGTCCGAACCATCATAGCATTGACAAGCTGGTTGAACGTGAGGAGCACAACCGGCCAACGTTGCCGCTCAACCGATACGCAATATTGGCGAAGCTTGAAATACGGGATAATGACCCTGAATGTGGGTCCCTCGCCATCCCTAACTTCAATGGGCTCTCGCATCGCTGCATTACACGTGCTGTTATTTGTGAATGTAAGGAGGCATGGCATATGAATGCATTGGAATGCAAGGCATATCTTGAGCGTATCGGCTACCTGGAAGAGCCACACGCAAATAAAGAGTGTCTGGAAAAGCTCATGGAGCTGCAGCTCCAGCGCGTTCCCTTTGAAAACCTGGAGCCCTTTAAAGAAAAGAAGGTTCCGTCTCTCAAAACCGAGGACATCTTCCAAAAGATCGTCCGCCAAGGACGGGGCGGATACTGTTTTGAGCTGAACAAGATCTTCTACGAGCTGCTTGAAGGCTTGGGCTTTGAGGTAACGCCGCTGGCGGTACGAGTCCTATGGAACCTGGAAGAGCTCCCTCCCATCTTGCACAGAGCCACGATGGTCGCTCTGGAAGACGGGCCCTATTACTGCGACGTGGGCTACGGCGGCCCCGGCCCCAGGTATCCGGTCAAGTTGGAAGACGGCCTTCATGCCGAGAAGAACGGCGATTTCCGCATCACGATGGAGCCGCAGGATACCAACGGGGAAATCCTGATGGAGCGGAAGCGGGACGGAGAATATCGCCCCCTTCTGAGCTTTATGCTGCATCCTGCGCAGGATGCAGATTTTGATGTGCTGAACTATTACTGCGCAACCTCGCCAGACATCTTCTTCTCTCAGAAGCTGGTGGTCAGCATAAGCACGTCTGCGGGAAGCGTTGCCCTTACCGGAAACACGCTCACCATCCAGAAGGAAGACGGCAGCATAGAAAGCCGCGTCTGCGATTCGCCAGAAACAGAAAAAACCTGGCTCAAAACCTATTTTGGACTGTAATAGACAGGTAATAGACAGATAATAGACAGCGCCGAGCAAAACCGGGGAGCGCAAACTCCCCGGTTCTTTTTCTCATACGAAAAGGCAGGGGCTGCAACAGACATACCGTCGCGGCCCCTGCCTCAACTAGGCTATCTTGCCCGTATTAGCTCTGGCGATAATGCGCAAAGAAGTCGGCCAGGTCTTCCATAGACTCCTTGAGCACTTCCATACGCGGCAGGTAGACGATGCGGAAGTGGTCGGGCTCGCCCCAGTTAAAGCCGCCGCCACGGGTGATCAAGATCTTTTTCTGATGCAGCAGGTCGAGCGCAAACTGCTCGTCATCTGTGATGTTGAACTTCTTGATGTCCATCTTGGGGAAGATGTAGAACGCAGCTTTGGGCTTCACCGCGGTGATGCCGTCGATGGCGTTGAGCGCCTCGTACACGTAGTTGCGCTGTTCGTACACACGCCCACCGGGACGAATGTACTCGTTTACAGACTGATAACCGCCCAGCGCCGTTTGGACAATGGACTGCGCGGGCACGTTTGAGCACAAGCGCATGTTGGAGAGCATGTTGATGCCCAAAATAAAGTCCTTCATGCATGCCTGATTGCCAGAAAGCACCATCCAGCCCACGCGGTAGCCACAGATCATGTGCGACTTGGAGAGGCCAGAGTAGGTAACGCACGGCAGGTCGGGTGCAAGCGAGGCGATGGAGATGTGCTCGTAGCCATCCATGATCAGACGGTCGTAAATCTCATCCGCAAAAATCATGAGCTGATGTTTGCGGGCGATCTCGACGATGCCTTCCAAAATCTCTCGTGAATAGACAGCGCCCGTGGGGTTGTTGGGGTTGATGACGACGATGGCCTTGGTGCGCTCGGTGACCTTCTTTTCCATATCCTCAAGGTCGGGGTTCCACTCGTTTTGCTCGTCGCAGATGTAGTGCACAGCGTTACCACCGGCAAGCGTCACGCACGCGGTCCACAGCGGATAGTCGGGCGCGGGGACAAGCACCTCGTCGCCGTTCTCGATCAGCGCGTGCATAGAGAGCTGGATGAGCTCGGACACGCCGTTACCCGTATAGATATGCTTCATGTCCACGTTGGGGATATTGCGCAGCTGCGAATACTGCATGATGGCCTTGCGCGCAGAGAACAGGCCGCGCGAATCGGAATAGCCCTCGCAGTCCGCCAGCTGCTGACGCATGTCAAAAACCACCTCGTCGGGCGCGCGAAAGCCGAAGGGTGCCGGGTTGCCAATGTTGAGCTTGAGGATGCGCGCGCCGTCGTCTTCCATGCGGGCCGCCTCGTCGACCACAGGTCCGCGGACGTCGTATAAAACGTTATCGAGCTTGCTAGATTTCTTAAACGTACGCATGGGTGCTCCCCCTGTTGTGTGTAATGCAGAATCGCTGCGGGTCGGTCGTGCTGAAGGTGCCGGGGCCGAGCCCGGCTTGCTAGCTCGTGCGGTATCGGGGCCCGGCCCCTCGCCCGTGGCGAGCCACGTTGCATCCGCCTCGAGCACGGCGGCAAGCACGTCCATCACGTCGCGACGCGGAATCGTCTTGCCACTTACGTATTGGCTCACCTGGCTTTTTCCCAAGTGCTTACCGTGCGTTTGAGCCATGCGGATCACGTCGGCCTGTTTAGCACCGCGCAGCCCCATCAGCTGTTTTAGGCGTTGTGCAAACGTTGCTTGGGTCACGAATCCTCTTCCACCGTTCATGTCAATCTCAAATTGAACTTTTGTACCGCGGTGCAATTCGAAAGTTCAATTTAGACGGCAGTATACGACTTGACCAAAGAAAAAGGTTCAATTTTGAAACTTTCCTGGCAAACGGCAGCATTTCACAGAGACGACACAGCGAAGCGCTCCGGCGCGAGCGGAGAACACAGTTCCGGCGGCGCGCAAGGCATCCCCTACGCTAATCAAAACGCCATGCCGCGCGAACGGCAGATACCGTCCCGTTCACACGTGACCCGCGCTATCTACGCTATCCGCGAGCGCGCCTGATAGCAGGAAACAGCCAGGCTACCGTGCAGATAACGCCTACAGCGCCAATGCCTGCACCCACGTAGCCGATGCCTGCAATGGCGCCCCGCGACACCACGGCACCGCCAATAGCCGTGCCACAACCAATGCCCAAATTGAACAGACCGGAGAAAATCGACATAGCGACAGCACTTGCCGAGGCTTGCGTAAACGAGATGACCTCGGCTTGAAACGCTACATTGAACGCGGTGGCGCACAGGCCCCAAAGCACGCAGAGGGCAAGCACGCTCGCAAGCGAGAACGATGCCGCCTGCATAAGGAGGAGGGACAGTGCAAGCCCGCCGATCACGCCGAGCAAAAAGCCAAAGCGATGCCCGTCAAAAAAGCGCGAGAACGAAACGGACCCAAGCAGGCCCGCAAAGCCAAACACGGTAAGCGCCATGGTGATAGTGCCCGCATCAAGATGCGCCACCTGTTGCAAGAACGGCTCGATATAGCTGTACCCCACGTAATACGAGCAAGACATAAAGATCGTCACCGCATAGAGGGCAAGCAGCACGCGGTGGCGTATGAGCGAGGGGAGCTGCCCCAGGGCAAAGCGCTCGCCCGCAGGCATGACAGGAAAGACAACGGCCTGATACACGAGAATCGCCGCAGCGACCGACCCCACAACGCAAAAAGTCATGCGCCAGCCCACGGCAAGACCGATGGCGCGTCCCAGCGGCAAGCCAAAAATCTGCGCGATAGACGAGCCCGTAGCGATCATCGAAAGCGCCAGCGCCCCGTGCTCGGCATCGACCAGACGCGCTGCCATCACCGACGCGATAGACCAAAAGATGGCATGCGCGGCGGCAACCACCAAGCGGGCAAGCACCAGAATGGGAAAGGTCGGTGCCACAGCAGAAAGAAACTGCCCGCACGCGAACAGCGCGATCACCGCAAGCAGCAGGCGTCGCAGGTCAAAGCGCGAGGCGAACACCATAAGCGGCAAAGAGAGCAGCATGACGCCCCAGGCATAGACCGAGATCATCACGCCTGTCGCCGCTTCGCTGATATGGAAAGAGGCGGAGATATCGGTCAAAAGACCGATGGGCATGAACTCGGAGGTGTTAAAGATAAAGGCGGCGCACGTCAAACCAATCAATGGAAGCCATTGCCGTATCGTGATTCCTCGCTGCGCCACAGGTTTTCCTCCGCCCTGCCTTTACGGTATCCATCAATGCCTGCGCGATTATACGCGCATGCCAGCAACGAATACCCCTTGTTGGGCACGCATCACAAGAAGTTACGATGCGCCCGGCGTAGGGATTTGAGCCAATCGTCGACACGCTCTAGCGTCCCGAGGCCCTCCACAGCATCACGATCACGCCCAAGCAGAGCACGGCCATAGCCGCCAAGCAGCATAGCCTGCTGCCCAGGGTTGCGAAGGGGTTGCCCGGCATCTCAGAAGCAGTATCTGCATACCGGTCGATGTTATACGGTCCACGTGCGCTCATGGCGTTCCTCCTTCAAACAAGGTCTTACCTTGTCATCTATACTCGCGCGCGACGATTGCCCGTGCCATCGATTAGCCTTACACGCCGCTTTCCTTTTCGTAAGGTTTGCCGGGCGCCATCATTAACCGGATCCTTTTGCTGCCTAAACTTTTTTTGAACATTCGCCGATAGCTGCCATCATGGGCTGCGGTACCGCAAACGTGGGGTGTACTATTCCAGGTACATCCACGAATGAGGAGGGGCATCATGGGTCAGAGGTATTTAGTTGTCGTAGATATGCAGCACGATTTTGTCGACGGTGCGCTGGGAACGCCCGAGGCGCAGGCCATCGTAGCACGTGTCGCCGCTCAGGCCCAAACCTTTGATGGCATCGTCGTGTTCACCAAGGACACGCACTACAGTGACTACCTTCAGACCCTTGAAGGCAAAAACCTGCCCGTCGAGCACTGCCTACACGGCACACCGGGTTGGGAACTTATGCCCGAGCTCCAGGCGATTCGCGACGAGCGCAACTCCTTTGTCTTCGAGAAAACGACCTTCGCCTCGCTCGACCTCGCCATGTGGCTCGCCGAGGAAAACGTCGCCGAGCCCATCGAGTCCATCGAGCTGATCGGCTTGTGCACCGACATCTGCGTGATCAGCAATGCGCTTCTCATCAAGGGCTGGATTCCCGAGGTCCCGCTCAAGGTGGACGCGTCGCTTTGCGCCGGAGTCACGCCCGACGGCCACAAGGCGGCACTTGCCACCCTGCGCAGCTGCCAGGTGGAGGTCATTAACGACCCGGCACAATAGGCACCCGCTCACTCGCATATGATTCAATACCGCCCACAACGTTTCGCCGAGCGCTGCCGTCGCGGGCGTTGCTATAGTTTGGTTGCCGAATAACCCGGCAACAAGGATGGTTTTGCAGAGGAAAGCACACACATGCAAACGGACAGGGATTCGAAAGACACATCGGTCTCACAAAAGAAGAATGTCGGCGAAGAAGCACACGCGCATCTTCCCAATCTGGGCGAAGAATTCGAAAAGCTCCGCCGTCTGCGCCGCATTACATTTGTACGCAACCTGATCACTGCAAGCTCGGTTTTCTTGTCCGCGCTGCTGCAGGCCTTTACCATTCGCGCCTTCGTGACTCCCGCAAACCTTTTGTCCAGCGGCTTTACCGGACTTGCCATTCTCATCGACCGCATCACCTCGCTTGTGGGATTCTCATTCCCTACCTTCGTAGGCATGCTGGCGCTGAATATCCCCATCGCGGCGATCTGCTGGAGGTCCATCAACCGCCGGTTCGTGCTCTTCTCCATGGCGCAGGTCTTTTTATCCTCGTTCTTCCTGCGCACCTTCACCGAGATGCATATTCTGCCGCCCTTCCACAACATCCTGCTCGAAGTTGTGTTCGGCGGATTCCTCTACGGCCTCTCCATCGCGCTCGCCCTCAAGGGTGGAGCTTCCACGGCCGGCACCGACTTTATCTCGCTGATGGTCTCCAATCGCACCGGCCACTCCATCTGGGGGTTGATATTTGCGGGCAACTGCGCCGTCATCTGCGTCTTTGGCGCCATGTTTGGCTGGGACCTTGCCGCGTACTCGATTATCTTCCAGTTCATCTCGACCAAAACGATCGAGACGTTCTATCACCGCTACGATCGCATGACGTTACAGATCACCACGTCCAAGCCAAAGCAGGTGCTCGAAGCCTATAGCATGCAATACCGCCACGGCTCTTCATGCATCGAGGCAACAGGCGGCTACAGTGGCAATAGGTACTGGGTCATCTCAACTGTTGTCTCCTCCTATGAGGTGGGCGACATCGTGGCACTCGTGCGCACCCAAGACGAGCGCGCTGTAATCAACGTGCTGCGCACCGAGGATTTCTACGGAGGCTTCTACCGCGACCCCATTGGCTAGCGCGCAGCGCATCTCACGCCACAAAACCAAATTCCCCTACAAACCCTTCTCATAGCTATTCAATTTTACCGACGGGGCGTCTCGAAAAACGGGCCAGAAGTCCCAAATCTCGCGGACGGCGGGTGGGCGCAGGGCCCCACTCGCTACATCACACGGGCAAGGAAGGACAACGCGAGGTTAAACCAGGGGCGCACGGCCTCCTGCTTTTCGGCATCGCCGTGTTCGGAATTGGCATTGGCAACCGAGCGGCTATGTCCGCCGCGGTCAAAAACATGCAGCTCATGCACCACGCCCTCCTCGGCAAGACGTTGCGCGAACGGATAGAGCTGCGCCACGGGCGCTGCATCGTCATCGGCAGTGCCCCACATAAACACCGGCGGGACATGACGATCGACATGCATGGTGGGACAGATGGAATCGAGCGCGGCAAGCAGTTCATCGTCCGTCGGCTCGCCCTCGGCGATCATGCGACCGTAATCGTTAAGAAGGTCACGACCTGTCTTGCCGCCCGTCTTGGGAACGCGCAGGTCGATACGGGGATCTTTAAGCTGCATGCGGCACAAGTGCGCAAAGTCCAGCGCAGGATAGCCAAGCACCACCGCATCGGGACGAATAGATTCCGAAGGAGCCCCCACGAGCTTAGGCAGCGTGTTTCCCCTCCATGAGGTTGCAAGGCTGGCGCATACAAAGCCGCCCGCAGAAAAACCCACAACGACAACGCGCGCAGGGTCTACGCGCCAATCCGCAGCGTTTGCGCGAACAGTCGCGACCATGCGCGCAAGATCGGCCTCGGGATTGGGATAGGAGACATCACCGGTAGAACTCGTCACGTAATCGAGCGTGAACGCCTGGTACCCAGCCTGCAAAAAGGCCAGGGCAACCGGCTCCTTCTCGTGCACGCCCACATGCGTGAAACTTCCGCCGCCGCAGATAATCGCCGCAGGGCGGCGCACGTCCTCATGCTCTGGCATGGGGTCTGCCAAATACGTCGTAAACGTTGCGGGATGCTCCTGCGTGGCCTCGTCTCCCCAAAGGGCAAGCTGCTCGATGATCATTATGCTGTCCACCCATCTTTGTTGTTAATCGGGCACTAGCTTACCCTCACCGCCTGCTTTCGCCGTGCAATTTGAGCAATTGCCGTCAAACTTCTGCAGAGTCTCTCGCAAGGACGCGCACCTCTTCGCCTTCCCGTGTAGACTGAGTTCGTGAACTCAAGAGGGATGGATGTACATGACGACGGAACCGAGTCGCACCGAATTGATGGAAGAGCAAAGACTGGCTGCCGAGCGATGTGGCAAAAAAGGCATCAAGGGCTTTGCCCCCTGGCGATCCAAGCAAACAAATACTGGGGCCCATGCGAAAAAGGTGGCTTCCCCTTCTTCGCGGATCCTTCCGCTCGATGGCCTGCGTGCGCTCGCCATCATCGGCGTCGTCTTTTACCACACGCGTCCATCGCTGCTCTCCGGCGGCTTTTTAGGCGTTACCTTGTTCTTTGTACTCGCGGGCTACTTTGCCACCCGGAGCATGGTGCACGAACTCAAGGATACCGGCTCGTTTGATTACAGGCGCTATCTGGTCAAACGCCTGCGCAGGCTTATGCCACCCGTGCTTGCAACAATTGTGCTCACAGCTCTTGCCGTCTACATTGCAAGCCCCAGCCTGCTGCCCAAGTTGCAGGCCGATGCACTGCCCTCGGCGCTGTTTGTAAGCAATTGGTCCTATATCTTTCGTAAGGTCTCCTATTTTGATGCCGCAGGTCTCCCCTCGCCTCTCACCCATCTGTGGTATCTGGGCGTGAGCATGCAGTTCTTCATCGTCTGGCCGCTTGTGTTCCTGGGCCTGGCAAAGTTCACGCATAAAAGAAAGCCGCTCATGGTCTGCGTTACCGCGCTGGCACTTCTCTCTACGATTGCCATGGCGCTGCAGTTCGTCCCCGGTCAAGACACGGCACGCGTCTATTACGGACTCGACACGCGCGCAGCGGAGTTGCTCGTGGGTGCCGCGCTCGCGCTGGGCTTTCCCTATGTAAAACAGCTGATTGCCGGGCGTGCCCATTTGCTCAGGCATGTGAACACGGTGGCAAAGGTCACGCTTTTTGCGCTCATCGTGGGCTTTATCCTGACAACGGGCCAAGACACCTGGCTTTATCGCGGGGGCTTTTTGGCGGCGGCGCTTGTCTGCGGCCTGCTTATCTGCACCGTCCAGCACCCGGATTGCAAGGTCGGACACGTGCTTTCGTCTACCCCGCTTGTCTATCTGGGTAGCCGCTCGTTTTCCATCTATCTGGTGCACTATCCGCTGCTCGAGATCATGAACCCCGCAACGCGCACCCAGGCGCTCCCTTGGTGGGGATGGATCGCTCAGATTGTCGTCATCCTGCTGGCGGCCGAGGTGTTTTATCGCCTGTTTGAGCAGCCCTTTGCCTCGCAAAAGCCCATCGGCGCGGGCGCGCGTATCGTCTGCGGCATCGCCTGCGCAATGGTGCTTGCACTCGCCATCGTGCCCGTGAACTGGGGCGATATTGCCCAAGCACGTGCGGAGAAGCTGCGTCCCGAGCTTGCACAAACACAAGCTGTGCCCAAGCAAAAGGCAACCTCCAAAGCAGACGCAAAGGAGGCCGCCGCAAAACAGAAGAAGGAAAAGGACAAAAGCCCCAAACCCGCAGCCGAGGTTGTGCCTAAAAATCTCGACCCCAGCCGCTGGACCTTCGACCCCAACACGGGCACCTGCAACGCCAAGGTTCTCTATATCGGCGACTCGGTAACCGAGGGAGCCGCGCCCGCGCTGCAACAATACCTGCCTAATGCCTATGTCGATGGCAAGGTGAGTCGCCAGCTTTTTGTAGGACAAGACGTCTACGCGCAAGATGTCGCTACCGGGTACGACCCCGACGTTGTGGTGTTTGCGCTGGGAACAAATGGACTGATTCGCGACACGTCCACGGTGCAGGCGCTCGTTGACGCCGTGGGCGGAAAACCGCTCTATTTTGTTACCATCCGCTGCCCCCTTGAGCTACAAGACCCCAACAACCAGGTCTTCCGCGACTTTGCCGCCAAGAACGACAACGTGGGCATCATCGACTGGTACGGCACAAGCGAGGGGCATGACGAGTATCTTGCCGACGATGGCATTCACCTCACCAGCGCGGGCAGGGACGCCTATGCCCTCATGGTGCGCCGCGCCCTGTGCGGGCAATAGAGGCAAAGCGGCGCTGACCGCGAAATCGCCGCGAAGGATACCGCGTGTCAAACCCGACGCAACGGCGTGCGGTGTCCCTGCTAGAATGATGAGCTGATTGGTTTTTGCACGATGCACAATGCAGGTACCTCGCCTTGCGTATCGTGCCTAAAGGAGGATGCATGAAACGCACGAAGATCGCCCAGCTTCACGCCGACGCCAAGGCGTTTGGCGGCCAGACCGTCACGGTTGCCGGTTGGGTCAAGTCCATCCGCGATATGAAGAACTTTGGCTTCGTGACCCTAAACGACGGCAGCTGCTTTGCCGACCTGCAGGTTGTCATGAACCGCGACGCCCTTTCCAACTACGACGAGATCGCGCGTCAAAACGTCTCGGCTGCCCTCATCTGCACCGGCGAGATCAAGCTCACGCCCGACGCGCCGCAGCCCTTCGAGCTCGCCGCAACCGAGATCGTGGTCGAGGGCGTCTCCGACCCCAGCTATCCGCTGCAAAAGAAGCGCGCCACCGTCGAGTTCCTGCGCACGCAGCAGCACCTGCGCCCGCGCACGAACCTCTTCCGCGCCGTCTTCCGCATCCGCTCCGTCGCAGCGGCGGCCATCCACAGCTTCTTCCAGGAGCAGGGCTTTGTCTACGTGAACACGCCCATCATCACCACGAGCGACTGCGAGGGCGCCGGTGAGATGTTCCGCGTGACCACGCTCGATCCCCAAAATCCGCCCCTGACGGACGCAGGCGAGGTCGATTGGAGCCAGGACTTCTTTGGCAAGCACGCAAGCCTCACCGTCTCCGGCCAGCTCAATGCCGAGAACTTTGCCATGGCGTTTGGCGATGTGTACACCTTTGGTCCCACGTTCCGTGCCGAGAACTCCAACACCACGCGCCACGCCGCTGAGTTTTGGATGGTCGAGCCCGAGATGGCCTTCGCCGACCTCAACGATTACATGGACAATGCCGAGGCTATGCTCAAGTACGTGCTCAACAAGGTGATGGACACCTGCCCCGACGAGCTCAATATGCTCAACAAGTTTGTGGACAAGGGTCTGCTCGAGCGCCTGAAGCACGTTGCCAGCTCCGACTTTGCCCGCGTGAGCTACACCGAGGCCGTCAAGATCTTGGAAGAGGCCGTTGCTGCCGGCCACAAGTTTGATTACCCCGTTAGCTGGGGTATCGACCTGCAGACCGAGCACGAGCGTTTCCTTACCGAGGAGCACTTCCGCCGTCCGACCTTCGTGACCGACTATCCGGCAGAAATCAAGGCGTTCTACATGCGCATGAACGACGACGGCAAGACCGTCGCCGCGGCCGACTGCCTGGTTCCCGGCATCGGCGAGATCATCGGCGGTTCTCAGCGTGAGGAGCGCCTGGATCTGCTTGAGGGCCGCATCAAGGACCTGGGCATGAATCCCGAGCAGTACAAGTACTACCTGGACTTGCGTCGCTACGGCTCCTGTAAGCACGCTGGCTACGGCCTGGGCTTCGAGCGCCTGGTGATGTACCTCACCGGCGTGGGCAACATCCGCGACGTCCTGCCGCACCCGCGCACCGTAGGCAACGCCGACTTCTAATGTGACGCCCGCAAGACAGGTTTAATTTGTCACATTCTGGGCCGCTGCAGGTAACAGCCTCGCAGCGGCCCCTTTTGTGACAAAAATCCACATGACAAAAGTCCACAGGTTTGTTTTGTCATATTTTTGCTCTGTCTTCATATATGTAGGAAAATGCTCCCTTGATACCGCGGTCTAGTACTTAAAGAACCCCTCGCCCGAGGACTCGCCGAGTTTGCCCTCATCGAGCATCTTCTTAAGAACCGCTGCCATGGCTTTGAAGTTGTACGGCATCATCATCTTTTTGAGTAGCGGGCTCACAAGGCCGGGAACCTTCTGATACTGCATCACGATGTTGTAAGCCGTCTGGATGCCCACAGTGTCGAACACGCGGAACGGGCCCTTGGGCGCGCCGGTACCGCGCATCCAGGCAAGATCGATGCTCTTGGGATCCGAGACGCCCGACACGTACAGGTCAAGGCCGGAAAGCAGCCATGGCACCAGCATGGAATTGAGCAGATAGCCGTTCTTTTCCTTGTTGACGGGAAGTGCGAGCATGCGAATCTCGGTTGCGAACTCGACAAGCTCATCAAAAAAGCGCTTGTCGGTCTGCGCTTGTGCCATGACCTCGGTCATGTTGTTCTTCCAAATGGAATTGGCAAAGTGGAGCGACAGGTACTTTTCTGGACGGCCCGTGTACTTGGCAAACGTGCTGGGCAGCAGCGTGGACGAGTTCGTGACCACGACCGTCTTTGCCGGCAGCACCGGCGCAAGCTTTTGATAGAACTCGATCTTTGCCTGCGTGTCCTCGGCCATACTCTCGATTACCAAGTCGGCATCTGCCACAGCGGCAGGCAGGTCGAGCTCAAGCTTGAGCGAGTTATATGCGCGCTCCACCGCATCGAGCGCCGTCTGCTTATCAAACGGCTCGTCGCTATCGGCGATGCCCGGGCACCACTCGCCCGCTCCGTCCGCCATGCCCTCGATAGCTGCGACGTATTCCTCGCGTACATGGTCGATCTTGGGCTGCGTACGGCCAATGGAGCCCTCGCTCCTCAGCCAAATAGTGACATCAAAGCCGCAATACGCTGCTTGGAACGCAATCTGGCTTCCCAATACGCCGCCTCCGGCCACGCAAACGTTCTTGTAGCTCATGGGTGTCTCCTTCTGCTCTTGGCAACCTTGCAATAGACACCATTAAAAATGATGTGGCGGTACATGGGAGGCGCTCCCTCGCCCAGTGGCAGTGGCTCATCGGGAAACGGTTACATCTGTTAGCTATCTTTCGTCCGTAAAAAACCGCCGTGAGCAACCCCACGGCGGTCTGGCAATGTGATGAGCGACAGGTAGCGACCGGTAAACGGCGAAATGTGACAAAATAAACCTGTGGACTTTTGTCACATTTCGGGTTAATGGTGCGGGCGAAACTTGGAGTCCACTGCGTCCATCTCGAGCGGGGCGATGTGCTCCATCACAAAGCCCTTGCCGACGCGCATGTTCTCCTTGGCCACGCTGATCATCAGCTTGATGCGATTAAGCTGGTTGACCTCCGAGGCACCCGGGTCGTAGTCCACAGCCACGATGTTGCTCTCGGGATGCAGACGGCGCAGCTCCTTGATCACCGCCTTGCCCACCACGTGGTTGGGCAGGCACGCAAACGGCTGTGTGCAGATGATGTTGGGCGCGCCGTGGTCAATAAGGTCGAGCATCTCGGCCGTAAGCAACCAGCCCTCGCCCATGTTGTTGCACAGCGACAGCACCTGCGAAGCCTTATCCGCCATAGCGCTAATGGGCTCGGGAGCCTCAAAGCGCTCGGACTTATCCAGCAGGTCCTCCACCGGCTTGCGCATCCAGTCCACCATGCCAATGAGCGCATCCATGCCCGCACGCGTAACGGCAGAGCTTCCCAGCTCGTCCTTCTGCAGGTTGGAATTGCTCATGGAGTACAGGAAGAAGTCGAGCAGACCCGGCACCACGGCCTCGCAGCCCTCGTTCTCGATAACCTCGACCACGTGGTTGTTTGCCGTGGGATGGAACTTGACGAGAATCTCACCCACCACGCCCACGCGCGGCTTGCACCCCTCACCCTCAAGCGGCATGGTATCGAACGCCTCGATGGCCTCGCGCGCCAGGCGCGTGAAGTTGCGGCGATTGAACTTGGGCGCCAGTGCACGGGCGCGCGCCATGTACTCGTCAAAGAGCGCATTGGCAGCACCAGGTTTCACCTCATACGGACGGCAGCGATAGAGCATCTGCATCATCACGTCGCTAAACAGGATGGAGTAGACAGCGGCCTTGAGCATGGGAACCGTCAGCTTGAAACCGGGGTTCTTCTCGTCGAGCTTCACGGCCGAAAGCGAGATGACCGGGATCTCGGGGTGACCCGAATCGCGCAGCGCCTTGCGGATGAGCGCGATGTAGTTGGTGGCACGGCAGCCGCCGCCCGTCTGACTGATAACCACGGCGGTCTTGGTGAGGTCGTACTTGCCGCTCTCGATGGCCTCCATGATCTGGCCCGTCACGAGGATCGAGGGGTAGCAGATGTCGTTGTTCACATAACGCAGACCCGCCTCGACGGCACCGCGGTCGGTCGAAGGCAGGAGCTCCAGGTTGTAACCATAGGCGTGGAATACCTCTTTGACCAGGTCAAAGTGGATGGGCGCCATCTGCGGGCACAGAATGGTGTAGCCCTCGCGGCGCATCTCCTCGGTAAACGGAACCTTATCCCATGCCGTGGACTTGCTCTCGCGTTGCGGCTCGATGCGGTACTTGTGAGTGGCAAAGACCGGCTGTTCGTCCGAAGGCTCGACCGGGCTTGCCTCGCCCACCTCGTAGGCCTCGCCCGCAGCCTCGGCCTCGGCGCGACGCTCGGCTTCTTGGTCTTTAAGAGCAGCCATGAGCGAGCGAACGCGAATGCGCGCGGCACCGAGGTTCGAGACCTCGTCGATCTTAAGCACCGTGTAGATCTTGCCGGATGCCTCCATGATCTCTTGCACCTGATCGGTGGTAAGGGCATCAAGGCCGCAACCAAACGAGTTGAGCTGAATGAGGTCGAGGTCGTTGCGCATGGTCACAAAGCGCGCCGCCGCGTAGAGGCGCGAATGGAACATCCACTGGTCGACCACGCGGATGGGGCGCTCGGGCTTGATAAGGTGCGCCACCGAGTCTTCGGTGAGCACGGCAAAGCCAAAGGAGCTGATGAGTTCGGGCAGCGAATGGTTGATCTCGGGGTCGTTATGGTAGGGGCGGCCGGCGAGCACGATGCCATGGCCGCCGTGCTCCTCGATCCAATGGATGGTCTCCTCGCCCATGGTCTGGATGGCCTCGTGAAAGCGAGCATCCTCCTCATAGGCGGCGTTCACGGCAGCGTCAATCTCGGAGCGGGTGATCTTAGGCCCCGTCACGCGGCCACGGCCGGCCTTAGCATCGGCCACGCGGTCGACAGCGATGAGCTGATACAGGCGGCGCTTGAGCTCAACCTTATCGTGATACGGCACGAAGGGATACATGAACTCGACGTGCTGCTCGGAGAGCTCATCGATGTTGAGGCCGAGCGCAGTGGGGTAGCTCATGACGATCGGGCAGTTGTAGCAGTTGCCCGCCGTGGGATCCTCCTTGCGCTCCCAGCGCACGCAGGGCATCCAGATAAAATCGGGATCTTTGTCCAGCAGGTTCATGATGTGGCCGTGGCTGAGTTTGGCCGGGTAGCACACGCTCTCGGACGGCATGGACTCGATGCCCGCCTCGTAGGTCTTTTTACTGGACTGGTCGGACAGCACAACCGAGAAGCCGAGCTCGGTAAAGAAGCGATGCCAAAACGGGTAGTTCTCGTACATATTGAGTGCGCGGGGAATGCCCACGGTGCCGCGCGGAGCGTCCTCGGGTGCCAGGCACTCGCGGTCGAACAGCAGCTCGTTTTTACGTTTGAAGAGGTTCGGGGCCTCGCTCTTCTTCTTTTTGTGGCCCGCGCCGCGCTCACAGCGATTGCCGGTGATAAAGCGACGACCGCCGCCAAAGTCGTTGATGGTGAGCTGGCAGTTATTGGAGCAACGGCCGCAGCGCGCATGCTTTTGCGTGACGGTGAGGGCGGCCACCTCCTCGGCGGAGAGGATAGTGGAGACGCCGTCCTCGCCTGCGCGGTCACGCGCAAGCAGGGCCGCGCCATAGGCGCCCATGCAGCCGGCGATATCGGGGCGCACCGCATTGACGCCCGTGAGCTTCTCGAAGGCACGCAGGGTAGCGTCGGACATAAAGGTACCGCCCTGAACGATCACGCTCGTGCCGATCTCCTTGGAGTCGCGCAGCTTGATGACCTTAAACAGGGCATTCTTGATTACAGAGTACGAGAGGCCGGCGGCGATATCGCCCACGGTAGCGCCCTCTTTTTGTGCCTGCTTCACACGGGAGTTCATAAAGACGGTGCAACGGCTGCCCAGGTCGACGGGGTTTTTGGCATTCACCGCCGCAGCGGCAAAGGCGCGCACGTCCATATTCATCGACACAGCAAAGCTCTCGATAAAGCTGCCGCAGCCCGAGGAGCATGCCTCGTTGAGCATGATGTGCTCGATCACGCCGTCGCGCACGCGCAGGCATTTCATGTCCTGGCCACCGATGTCGAGGATGAACTGCACGCCAGGCAAAAACGCCTTGGAGCCGCGCAGGTGCGCCACGGTCTCGATCTCACCGGAGTCGGCCTTGAGGGCCTCGATGAGCAACGCCTCGCCATAACCGGTGGTGGTCACGTGGCCGATGGTGCAGCCGGCGGGAATGTGGTTGTAGAAATCGGCCATGATGACCTTGGCCGTACCCAGGATGTCACCGTTGTTGTTGCCGTACCAGGTGTGCAGCAGCTGGCCATCTTCGCCCACAAGCGCGGCCTTCATGGTAGTGGAGCCGGCATCGATGCCAATAAACACACGACCCCGGTAGCTATCGAGGTCACCCTTGGGCACAACCTCCTTGTCGTGGCGGCTCTTGAACTCGTCATACTCCGCAGGCGTGGCAAAGAGCGGCTCCAGGCGCGCGACCTCGGAACCCTGCGTGTCACCCAAGGCATCGATTGCATCGATAAGCTGCGGAAACGTTGAGAGCTTACTGGACTCGTGAGCCATAGCGGCGCCCGAGGCCACAAACAGATGGGCGTTATTGGGAACGATGCGATGCTCCTCGTCCAGTTCAAGCGTCACGTAGAAACGATGACGGAGCTCGGAGAGATATTGCAGCGGGCCACCCAGGAAGGCGACGTTGCCGCGGATGGGGCGGCCGCATGCGAGGCCGGAGATAGTCTGGGTCACCACGGCCTGGAAGATGGAGGCAGCAACGTCTGCGGGAGCCGCACCCTCGTTGAGCAGGGGCTGCACATCGGTTTTGGCAAAAACGCCACAGCGGCTGGCGATGGGATAGATGGTCGTGGCCTGCTTGGCGAGCTCGTTTAGGCCCGTGGCATCCGTGTGCAGAAGCGTGGCCATCTGGTCGATAAAGGCGCCCGTGCCGCCGGCGCAGGTACCGTTCATGCGCTGCTCGATGCCGTTATCGAAGTAGATGATCTTGGCATCCTCGCCGCCCAGTTCGATGGCGACATCGGTAGCGGGGATGAGCGTCTCGACGGCGCGCTTGCTGGCGATGACTTCCTGCACGAACTCGAGGCCCAACCACTGGGAAAGCAGCAGGCCGCCCGAGCCGGTAATGGCGCAGGTCATCTGGGCCTCGGGCAGCAGACCCGCAGCGCCCACGAACAGGTCGCGCGCGCAGGCACGCACATCGGTATGGTGGCGCTGATACTTGGCGTAGACAATCTGGTTCTCGTCGTTCAACACGGCAAGCTTGACGGTGGTAGAGCCCACGTCGATGCCCAGGTGCAGCTGGCCAGTCGCGGCTTCGGCATTGTAGATGGCACCCTCGGGGACCACGCCGGGATGGATCTCGCTTGTCTCCTCGTTCACTTCGTTCATCGGTTACTCCCTCTCGTTGTGCTCGCCGGTGTCGTCGAGCTGAAGATTCAACAGTTTCATGCCATAAGCCGGCACGTTGATATCGATAGGTTGACCATACAGGTCGCCGGGACGCACAAAGGCGATCACCGTCATGATGCGCGCCATGGTTTTGGGCGATTCAGGCAGGCCGTTTTCGAACCAGCGCTGAACCACGCCCACCTCGGCGGTAACCACATAGCTCAGGTAATAATCGAAAAACGACCCCAAGACCGCAGGAAAAATGCCCGTCTGCATGCGACCCGAAATCTCGTCGCGCGCAAGGTCGATTAGGCGCTTGATAAAGGCAGGGTCGCCGCCAGGACCCAGCAACGATCCGATAAGCTCACGATTGCCCGCCAGATACTCGAGCAGCTCAACCGCGCCGGGTGCCGGCTCCAGCTCGTCGATGCTGTGATAAAGCTCGGGCAACGTGGCCGCGCCGATATTGCGGACAAGCGCGCGAATCTCATCCATAATGGCATCTTCGACCTGCTGGATGAAATCGGGAATATCTTTGTAGTGGCTGTAAAACGTGCGGCGCGTCAGGCCCGCGCAATCGGTAAGCGACGCCACCGTGATGCGCGAGAGGTCCTCGCCCGCCCCAAGCTGTTGCACAAGTGCGTCCCGAAGCGACGTCTGCGAGCGCAGGGATCGCGGATCACACCTAAAATCTGTTTGCGGCATAGGCCTCCTCGGGTGCTATTTCACACTCCGAGTATTATTTCACACTGTGTGCATTTTATTCCACGCGCCACAAAGTCGACAGGTTTGGCGCGTCGTTACCCAGCGCGCCCGCCGCTTCCCCGCTTTCCCGCCACGCCGAGCGACAGGCCAGCGCGCCGCCCGGTGTATCCGCTGTTTCCCCGCCGCTAGGAAATTACGGTACGGTTTCGCTCGCTACGAAGCGTGGCAACTATGTGGCGCGGCACGGCATGAGCCGCGCAGTTACCAATGACGTTGCCGGCCGCGCGCTTGGCAGCATCCGTACCGTTGCTCGTGGCATAGGCGTGCTCAAAACGATCGAGCATGACGATGTCATTGCCGCCGTCGCCATAGACTGCCACCTCGTCTTCAGAGAAGCCCAGGTAGTTGGCAAGCCAAGCTACACTCTCGCCTTTATTGCAGGCGCGGTCGGTTATCTCGAACATCGCCGGATCAAACGGGGCGTTGACCACGGTGTCGGCGTGCTCGGCCAAAAACGCGTGAAGTTCGCGCTCCATACCGGGATCGGGCACGCGGCAGTTCACCTTGCAGACATCGTTCTGCAAAATTTCGGCGAGTGGCACCTCGTAGCGGTGGTGCGCCAAAAAGGAAGCTTTTGCACGCATGCCGCGCATGAGAATGCGGCGCCAGGGGCTGTCGGTCACAAAACCCGCTTCGCGCACCTCGCGCGTGTTGCTCGAAAGAATCGAATCGCTCGTCACGCAGTCAAAGCAGATGCCGGGAAAAGCTGGAATAAGCTCTTCCAAAAACGCCGGGTCCACGATGTAGGACTTAAGGACCTCGCCGTCGCGCCCGCGAATGATAGAACCGTTGGCGCAAATCGCCTCAATGGTTCCGGGCTCGAAACCGCCGTCGGTGTACCATACGCTCGTGCGGCCCGTAGCTGCGGCAACGTGCGCGCCCGCATCGATGACCTCGCGAATCGCTGCGAGAATTTTATCGTCGGTAGTATGAAAGAAATTGAGCAGCGTACCGTCCAGGTCGCAAGCGAACAGTTTGATCATGCCAGGCTCCATTCCGCGCGTTTTCCCAGCATAGCGGAAAAGGAGGCGCGGTGAGGCAGCACAGCAAGTCAAATGTCGAGCACCCGGGGCGAATGGGCGAGCGGCGATGTGTGCTGAAAGGCTGAGCGTGCCATCGACAGCGACGTACTGGCGGTGAGCGCGGCTTTATGGGCTCTATTTCACCGCCCACGTTGCCCTTTAGGATCCCATCGCACAACAAACTTCCTGATTTCAGTAGCAATATTGCAAAAACGCGAGTAGCTACTTCCTTTATGGTCACGCCAACTGGGGTTTTATGAAAGAAAAACAGCGTCTACTCAGCAAAACGCAATACTGGTACTGAAATCGGGAAGTTCCTAATAAGCAGGCAACTCTATAGCAGATATCTTCGCCCTCACTTCGTATGCTTTTTGAAGAGCAGGGCCATCGAGACAGCGAACAGCTCCATCGCCGTTGCCATGAACACAAGCAGAACCGTCGTCCCGGACATGTCAATCGCGATGCCACACGCCGCCTGCCCCACAGGAGAAGCGCAGGTGGCCACAGCAAAGAACAACGCCAGCACGCGCCCGACCATGCCACTCTCGCATTGAAGCTGAATATCGCTTACCAGCACCACCGTAATCGTGCTTCCCCAGAAAAGAATCCATGCCACCCCTACAGTCAAGCAAGCAAACTGAACCGCAGCGTCGAAGCCAAAAAACGGCCCTATGACTGAAATCAGAGGGCCGAAGCCAAGCAATGCTACAAAAGCGGGGAATCGCCTCATTGTACAGAATCCGGGCGCAAGGCCTACAAACGCACTGCCCGCTAACGCTCCTACAGCCCCTATCGCTTCAGCCAATCCCGCAGCAGCCGCATTCCATGCAAGCTGTTCGGTAACCACATAGGGAAGTACCACATTGACTCCAGCAAGAACAGCATTGACAAGGCATGCAAAAACGATAGAAAGGAGCAGCAGCGTTTCACTTCGCAAGAAGAGAACGGCCGCACGCACATCTTGAAAAAGGCTCCTGCTTTCCGCTATTGCAAAATCACCTGTGCCCACATCCGACGGAGCCGCAGGAGATCTTTTTAGGGAAGGACATGCGCATGCGAACATCACCGCCGCAACGAGGCAAACCATTCCAAAACACACAAGCAGTGCAATGCCCATCCATCCCATTAAAACGCCTGCCAACGCAGGTCCGATGATATTGCTCGCCGTGCTCACCTGGTTCACAAGCGAGACTCCCTGCTTGACATGTGCCGTATCCAGCATACGAGGAATCTGAGCTTGAAACATCGGAATATACAGTGCATGCACGGCGTAGAGCGCAACGAGAAAAAGAATCGTCATCGCCAGCAGGTGGGCCCGAAACAAGAAAAGGTAGCAAGCGCTACACGAGATGAGGACCAAACCGGCAATCACAAGGATGCGCCGCATGTCTACCCGATCAGCAACAACTCCAGCGGCCGGCATAAGCAAAACAGATGGCACAAAAGCCACTGCCGTCGCCACGCCATATAGACTCGGAGCGCCACTGACATTCAGCAGATAAAGCGGTAGAGCAAAGCGCAATGTGCTCTCGGAAACAAGCGCCAATGCCTGCACCGTCAGCAATACCCCAAAATGCAGGTACTCTTTGATCTTCCAGAAGTACACCCAGCTCGCCTCGTTTCAAGTATACATACCGTTGGTATGTAATATATCAAAGTAAGATACCGTCGGTATGTATACTTGAAAGAGATTTCCTTCCGCACTCTTGCAAAAAACAAAAATGGAAAGAGAAAGGCGCTGGCCAACGCCTATTTTCGATGCAAAATATCAGCTACAGCCTCAATGGTTGCGTGTACGTTATTTCGACCCAAATCGATGCCGAGTGCAGACGCCATATCAACCAGTACATTGCCGCGGGCAAGCATATCGTCACGTGTCGCCTCCTGGTCGAACAGCGGAATCAGCCAGAGATTGGCAAGAAGACTCAGCGCCTCTGCCGCCTCACGCGGATGAGGGCAGACGATCGAGCCGTCGGCTATGCCCTCCTCGATAAGCGGCTGCAAAAACGAATGTGCCGAAACACTCAAGGAATCTCGAAACTCGGTAGCTAGGATGCGCGCATTAGCGATGGGGTCGTTGAGGAGCCCCATGCGCTGCCAAAGCTCAACCTGCGGCACAACCGATTCGGGAGAAACGATGTCTCGGAGCTTTTGCGCCCCGTTGTAGCCACGGTCTTCGCGAACGGCACGGCGAGCCTGGGCAATCGGAGCCATCGCTCGCTCAAAGGCAGCGTCGAGAATGGCTTCTTTGCTATCAAAATGATGATAAATGGCGCCCTTGGTGAGTCCATCGAGCCCGGCCACGATATCAGAAATGCTCGTATTGTCGTAGCCTTTGGAGCAAAACAAGCCAAATGCCACATCAAGAATTTTTTCGACCGTCTGGTCGGGATACTTATTACGCGCCATGACCCCTCCAAAACAGGCAGCAAATCGTGCTTATTGTCGCACGAGCAGCCGATGAGTCAATGTGGGGCGTGGCCACGGTGCGTCGCGCGGCTTGGCGCACCGCTCTTTTACTAACGAACTTCCTGATTTCAGTAGCAGTATTGCAAGTGTGCGAGTAGCCGCCTCTTTTAAGCCCAGGCCAACTGGTCTTTTGTTAAAGAAAACCGGTGTCTACTCAGCAAAACGTAATACTGGTACTGAAATCAGGAAGTTCGTTGTCGAGCCGAGTATTGTGCTGCCCATCAGTGGCAGCACGCATCATGAAAACGGTGCGTTTTTGGCCTCGCAGACTGCGCCGGCGCGCGTCCATCAATCGCGGCGAGCGGGCAGACACCGGTCCCTATCGCGACATCCTCTTGGTAATGAGATACTCAATCCCTTTGAGAACGACGTCGGCGACGAGCGCCACGGCCGCGCACAGGACGGTCCCGCCCGCGATCTTGTA
>JAFEHB010000491.1_pt1 | contig 27575 bp, 28 predicted proteins | sample 9267121 | NCBI WGS metagenome assembly JAFEHB01 (sample SAMN17103336, study PRJNA684904) | human gut metagenome | isolation source: diarrhea sample from child under the age of five | host: Homo sapiens | place: South Africa: Mafikeng, Mafikeng Provincial Hospital | collected 2019-09 | reverse complement strand
GATAATCAAAGAAATGTGATATTTCCACTTGACAATCGTCATTTCATAACAGAATTAAATGTGATACACAAGCTGCAGATTCTTGGGAACAAGGACATCCTCAAAATACATTATTTGGTTCTACTTATGCACATCATAAAGATGGACATTGTGGAGATTATGACAACTATGTAATTTCTGTTAATTCATCTACACATAAGATTACAGCTATGGAAGAAGTACACAAAATTGGTGGTTTTACAGTAGCAACTTTACCATGCACTTTTTACGATAAGGATTTTGTGAATAAGATATCTTCAGGTGATTTAAAATCAGGTGATAGAGTTTATTGGAGAACTAATATGGGAGGTCTAGATTATTCCCACCAGGGAAATCTAGAAGCAATTAATCCAGCTCATTCAAATAGATCTTAAACTATAAAACATTGAAAAAGCTTATGAAATATATTAATATTTCAGTAAGCTTTTTTTATTTTGAAATGAAGGGGAGAATTATATGGAACCAATGGAAGATGCCAATACCGTCGAAAGAATGCTTATTCATAAGGCTGCAAGTGTGAAATCACCTGCTAACGGTAGTATAGAACTATTACCTCTATGCAATATGAACTGTGATATGTGTTATGTTCATTTAACTCATAAACAATTAGAAGAAGCAGGAGGAAGAATTCATACAGGTAAAGAATGGTTAGAAATAGGGAAACAGATGGTAGAGAATGGTACGCTATTCTTATTACTTACTGGTGGGGAACCATTACTACATCCTGATTTTAAAGAAATCTATTTAGGTCTTAAAAAGATGGGGATTGTTATTACGATTAATACGAATGCGACACTCATAGATGAATCATGGGTAGAATTCTTTAAACAACATATGCCTAGACGTATTAATATTACTTTATATGGCTCTAGTAATGAGACATATGAAAGATTATGTCATTATAAGAATGGTTATGATAAGGTTATGAATTCTATTAAGATGTTACAGGAAGCAGATATTCCTGTAAGAGTAGGTTTCTCTCTTGCGAAGAATAACCAGAAGGATGCAGGAGATGTATTAAAGATGGTCACTGATATGGATATTCCAATCTCATTTGATACATATATGCTTCCTGCAACACGTGAAAGAAAGTTGCCTTATAATCAACAGGCAAGACTTGCACCAGAAGATGCAGCTCTTACTTTCGCTCATAATCTAGATAAGATTGATTCTATTGATCATGTCGAAGAGTATGTGAATAAACAGCTTAAGTTAGTGGAAGATAGAGTGATTGGTGAGGAACAGGAAGGACAAATGGAATGTCTAGCGGGAAGATGTTCTTATACAGTAAACTGGCAGGGTGAAATGCATCCATGTGTTATTTTAACTGCACCTACCGCCAATGTCTTTGAAGTGGGCTTTAAAAAGGCCTGGGAGACTGTTTCTGATGGGTGTTCAAAGATCAGATTATATTCTGGATGTTCTGTATGTAAATTAAAGCCTATTTGTCGTACATGTGCTGCAAGCCATTTATTAGAATCTGGCAGCTATATGGGTAAACCAGAATATATGTGTACCTATACAGAAACACTTTATGAAGAATATAAGAGAATGAAGAAGGATTTCGAGAAGTAAGAATTACTCTTACTTCTTTTTGTCCTTATACATAAGTTCTCTACAAATATATAAAATATTATGGTAGAATGGCAATAACTATCGGAAAGGAGTAATTATGGAACGTATATATACGATTGGAACTTTCACATTTAAGTTGATCTATGATGAGAAGTTAATAAAGATTCCTCCTAACTTTCAGATATTTGAAAGTCAGGAAGAACCTGAATATACATATGAGTTTATAGTAAGTGAGACACTACCACAAATAGAAGGGAGAGTAGTCTCTCAAAGGGATGAGTTATTAATCCTTGATTGTGATGGGTTAGAAACAAGATATCTAGGTATTAAGGGTAGTGATTGGTATTATGGGGTTTATCAAGAATTAACACCTCATAGTGCAAGATCTATTATTCTAAAAGATACTTTAGGAGAATTGTATGTAGATCCATTCTTCTGTTCTTTCTTCTCTTTAGAAAAGAAGTTATTAGAGAAGGATGCATTAGTGCTTCATTGCAGTTATATGCAGTATAAGGATTATGCGATTCTATTCTCAGCACCTAGTGGTACAGGTAAGACAACACAGGCGACATTATGGGAAGAATATAAAGGATCCCATGTAGTGAATGGTGATAAGGGGTTACTTATGAAGGATGATGGCGTATGGACAGCCCATGGATGGCCTGTATGTGGGTCTAGTGGTGTATGTCATAATAAGAATGTCCCTATTAAGTGTGTTGTGATGTTATCTCAGGAAAAAGAAAATAAGATAGAGAGATTAAGTCCTATAGCTGCTTTTAAGGAAGCCTATAGTCAGCTCACAGTGAATAGATGGGATAAGAGAAGCGTACTTAAGTCTATGGATTTATTACAGGATTTAATAGACAATGTGCCTTTCTATCATTTAGGATGTACTATTTCTAAGGAAGCTGTAGAAACTCTAGAGAAGGTCTTGTAATGAAGAAGAAGGTTATAAGCTGTATTGTGATGTTATGTATGTGTATTGTGTTAGGAAGTGGTTATTTAGTGTATGAGTCTTATTACACGATTGATGTCACACAATACACAATGAAATCAGATAAGATTCATAGCTCTGTTAATATTGTCATGATAGCGGATGTTCATGATAATCATACAAAGATTAAGAAACAGGTTATAAATAAGATTAAGAAGTTAAAGCCTGATTTGATTATGTGTGTAGGGGATATTATTGATAATGAATCTAAGAGTGATCAAAGTACACTTGATTTCTTACATTCATTAGTGGGTATAGCACCTGTCTATATGAGTTATGGAAACCATGAGTTAGAATACTATGGTCATCATGCTTTCCAGATAGAGAATATTAAAAAAACTGGTGTACACTTCTTAGATGAAAGTTATGAAGACATAACAGTGAAAGGTAATAGTATAAGAGTAGGTGGTCTATATGATTATGCCTTCAGTAATGAAGATGGGGGTATAAGTAAAAAGTCCATGCATAATAATCATGTCTATCGTTACTTAAGTACATTTAATAAGACAGACAGTTATCGTATTATGTTATGTCATAGACCAGATACCTTTATTTATGCAGATGCCTATATGTGGAATGTAGGACTAATACTTAGTGGTCATGTCCATGGAGGACAGATTATTCTTCCTAATGGCAAGGGGCTGTATGCACCTGAGCAGGGATGGTTTCCTAAGTATGATTATGGCTTATATAGGTTAGGTATTAATAATATGATTATTACAAGAGGGGTGAGTAGTTCTGGAGAAGCACTGCCTAGGATGAATAATCCAGCAGAAATCGTTCAGATCACATTAAGATGAAGATAGTAGATATAAATGAATATATGCCTGTATTAATAGATTTAATAAATCAGGGTAAAGATGTACGTTTTACTGTCACAGGTAGTTCTATGAATCCTTTCTTGATTCATATGCGTGATAGTGTCATTATATCTAAGCCTGTTGAACCTTTTAAGAAGGGAGACATCGTTTTCTTCCAAAGAGAGAATGGACAGTATGTGATGCATAGAATACATCATATAAAGAAGGGCATGTTATATATTATTGGTGATAATCAGACAGATATGGAAGGTCCTGTGGACCCTAAACAAGTGTTTGGAATCATACATACAGTATATAGAAAAGATAAAAAGATTACTGAAGGAGACTTCTGGTGGGTATTTTTTGAGAAGATTTGGCTACATTTGATACCTTTCAGGCATCTGATTATGAGATTATACAAGTAAAAATAAGAATTTAGTGTAATTTTTACTCTATTCGTGCATTAAGTGTTGTCAAAACTCCCAAAATGTGTGAAAAGATGTTATACTATTCACTAAATGTAAAAAGGGGTGAACTTATGATTGATATACATAGTCATATTCTTCCTCTCGTAGACGATGGTTCTAAGAGTGTAGACATGAGTCTAGAGATGTTAGATCAGGCTTATAAAGATGGTACAGAAGAAATCATCTTAACGCCACATCTTGCCTATGCATATGGTTTTGATAATCCTAGAGAAAAGATTGAAAATCTTTTTGAAGAGTTTAGAAATATAGTATGGGATGTAGGTATTCCTATTAAACTACATCTAGGATGTGAGTTCTTATATAGTTCTAAGGAATCTTTTGAAAAACATTTCAAGGATATTACAACTCTTGCAGATACAAAATACTTATTAGTAGAATTCTATTTTGATGTCAATGAGGATGTTATTCTTGAAGCAGTAGAGAGTGTGCTTGAAAAGGGGTGTATACCTGTTATTGCCCATCCGGAACGTTTTGAAGCATTCCAGACAAATACAGAACTTGCACCACGCATTATAGAGATGGGTGGCTATCTACAGATGAATAAAGGGTCAATACTTGGAGACTATGGTTCTATAGTCAAAGATACAGTATATGACTTGTTGGATAGAAGATTGATACATTTAGTAGGAAGTGATGCACATAACTTACGTAACAGATATCCTGCCATGTATGAATCATTTGAGAAGGTAAAGACTTATTTTGGTAGTTCTTATGCGAAGAGAATCTTCAATGAGAATCCAGAGAAATTATTAAACGGGGGAAAGGTATGAACAATAAGGTCAGAAACGGAATCATATTCCTAGTGATTGCGGCTTTATATTTTGGTTTCATTTATTATGATAACCATAAGCCTCAAAAAGGGGAATCACCTGTCATTAAAGTACCTACAGGTACTTTAAAGATTAAGGCAAATGCTGATGAGAAGAAGACAACCAAAGCACTATTAAAGGGTATTAAGGCCACTGATAAGGAAGACGGGGATATTACTAAGAAAGTGTTTGTACAGAATATGAGTTCTTTTGGAGAAGGTAATACAAGAATCGTTACTTTAGGTGTCTTTGATAAGGATGATAACTATACAACAGTAACGAGACAGATTCAGTATAAAGACTATATTGCACCACAGATCAACTTAAATAGTGCACTCGTGTATTCATGGATTAGTTCTAAAGCACAGTTTGGTGATTATGTGAGTGCTTATAGTTGTGTAGATGGTGATATTAGTTCTCGTGTTAAGGTATTAAGAGAATATACAGAGAATGATGATCATTATGTTGCGTTTGCGGTAAGTGATAGTACAGGAACTGAAACAAAGCTTACATTAAAGGCGTACCAGACGAATAAGGAACAGACAGTGACAATTAATCTGGATACTTATTTAATGAGAGTTAAGGTAGGTACAAAGGTGAATGCAAAGAGTCATATCCAGTCTATTATGATGGATAAGATGGATTATTCTAGCTTAAAGAATCAGGTGACTATTAATACGGATTATGATCCTAATACACCTGGTATGTATGAATTTATTTATAGAGTGAAGACAGCCAATGACGACTATGGTTTAACTAAACTTGTTGTCATTGTGGAACAGTAAGGGGGATATATATGGAAAACAATAAACAGAATGAAGATCTCCTTACCGTTATAAGTTGTATTATCGATGATGTATTTCATAGATGGGTACTTATTCTTGCAGTGATGTTTATTTTTGGGAGTATGTTTGATGTTGTAAAGACTGTCAACTATGTACCTCAATATGGTTCTAATATGACTGCTACATTAGGTAGTGGGGGAGATACATTTAAGAACCTAGATAAGATTCAGAGTTATATAAGTACTTTGAACTACTTAATGAATAGTAAAAATGCACGTGCCTATGTAAAGAAGAAGATGGATATCTCCTCTACTACATATACAGCAACTATTAGTACACAGCAGGCGAATATTATTAACTTTAATGTGACTGCAGATACGAAGAAGGAAGCTTATTATGCGATTGGGTATTTAACTGAATGGTATGCAGGAAGTACACAGCGTTATAATTTCCCATATGCAATCAATATATTAGATGAAAGCAACTTCTCTACTGCACCAGTAAACTACAACAGTCATAAAGGTAACTTTATGAAGGGTGCATTAGTAAGTGGTGCTGTATTAGTATTTATTCTCGCTTTATATTACTTCTTTAGAGATACAGTGAAGAGTGATAAGGAAGCTAAACAGAAGTTAAATGCAAGACTATATGCAAGAATTCCTTTTGAAAAAAAGAAGAAAAGAAATCCTTTCAAGAAGAACAGAAAAGCTATTCTTATTACTTCACTTAAGACAAGTTTCTTCTATAGAGAATCTATTAATAAGTTAAGAAGTAAAGTAGAAGCATCAAGTCAGAAACATGGTTATACTTCTTTCATGATTACGAGTGCTCATGAAAATGAAGGTAAATCAAGTGTAGGTGCTAACTTGGCCTTAGCACTTGCTAAGAATGGTCATAAGACTATATTAGTTGATATGGACTTTAGAAAACCTTCATTAAATAAGATTTTTGAATTAAAGACAAATACAAGCTTAAATAATGCGATTGAAGGAAAATCCCATTGGAAGTCTCAGGTTGTTACTTTAGATCATCCAGGTTTAGACTTATTACCTTGTCAGCAGGATTTAAATAATTCTGAAAAATTGACTGGCAGCAATCGTTTAAAAGCTATCGTAGAAGAATTGAATGAAGAATATGATTATGTCATTGTCGATGTCAGCCCTGCTTACTTATTAAATGAACCAATGACTATCAATGAAATGATGGATGCAACATTATTCATTGTAAGACAGGATTATGCTGAAAAAGACATGATTAATGAAACTATTTCACGTTTAACTTATGTTAAGAATAACGTAGTAGGTATTGTATTCAATAGTAGAGTTTATGAACCAAGTACAATGCGTGGTACTTATGGTTATAGATATGGATATAACAGATATAGAACTAAGGGGGGAGAATAATGGATCAAACAAGTTCAGATGTACAGAAAATAGATTTAATGAAGTATTTTGACCGTTTCTTCCGTGCTTTCCGCCGTTTATGGAAATATGTTGTATTATTCCTATTGATTGGAATACTCGCATTTGAAATGAAAGAAGTACTTTTCTTTAATACAACTTATACAAGTGAAGCCGTGTTTGTTCCTGCTACTAGCCAGGAGGATGTATACTATTATGCAGACTCTAAGGGTGGAGAATCGACAAACTCATTGATTCCTACATTCAATTCATTACTTACTAGTAATGAGATGCAGAATGTTATTAAGGAAGTATTACATGTGCAGTCAGTACCTGCCACTATTACTACAACTCAGACTGAAGGAACAAACCTCGTTACTCTAAAAGTGACTGCAAGTAATCCTAAGGATGCTTATAATGTAGCTACTTGTGTTGTTAATAACTATGATAACGTAACAGCGAATGTAATGGATGATGTAACAATCACATTATTAGATAATCCTAATATGCCTAAGAGTCCTGATGCAAATCCAGACTATATTAAGGCAGCTATGAATGGTGGTATGTTAGGTCTTGCAGCAGGTATTCTATTCTTAATTATTGCCTCTATCTTTAGAAATACTATTCTAGATAAGAGGGATGTTAGAAATATCCTTGGTATGGATTATATTGCGAAGATTCCTTTTGTAGAAGGCTATGATAGACGTAAAAAGACGGGTGCAAGTCTATTACTTAATTCTCCAGGTATGAAATCTGGATTCAGACATGCATTCCATAACATTAGAATTAAGATGGAACAGGCTCATAAGGCTAAAGATCAGTCAGTCTTTATGTTTACTAGTACTGTACCTAATGAAGGTAAAACATTAGTATCTGTCAATAGTGCTATTTCATTAGGACAGAAGGGTTATAAAGTATGTCTTGTAGACTTAGACTTAAGAAACCCTTCAGTAGAAAAGACTATGAAGTATGCGAATATTAAACATACTTCATTAGATTTCTTAAATGATTCACTTATTTCATTAGAAGATTGTATTGTTCATATGGATGATATTGATGTTATATTTGGTAGTGATATTTCAATGGATGGTGCAACAGAATTATCAAGACCTAGACTTTCTATCTTAATTGATGAACTTAGAAAGCATTATGATTATATTATTCTAGATGTACCACCTCTATTCATGATGCAGGATGCTTTATTAGTAGCAAAACAGGCTGATAGTGCTATTGTAGTAGTGAAACAGGATCATGCTACTGCAGCTGATATCTTAGATTCTGTAGATGAATTACATGATACTTTACCAAATGTTCTAGGTGCTGTATTGAATGGTTATAAGAACACATTCTTTACAACTGAATCATCGAGTGGTTATGGCTATGGTTATGGATACGGCTATGGTTATGGTTATGGGAAGAGGTAAGTTATGTATAAAAATGGGGTTAAAAGAATACTCGATTTCTTTATGAGTCTATGTGGTATTATTGTCTTATCTCCTTTACTTATTATCTTAAGTATCTGGATTAAAGTAGACTCTAAAGGACCTGTTCTTTTTAAACAGAAGAGAATCGGGAAGGATAAAACTTATTTCTCTATCTATAAATTTAGAACAATGTATGTAGATACACCACATGATATGCCTACACACTTATTAGATGATCCTGATGCCTTTATTACAAAGGCAGGACATTTCTTAAGAAAAACATCCCTAGATGAATTACCACAGTTATTCAATATTCTTCTAGGACAGATGGCTGTCATTGGTCCTCGTCCTGCCTTATGGAATCAGGATGATCTTATTGCCTTACGTGATGAATATCATGCCAACGATGTAAGACCAGGCTTAACTGGCTGGGCACAGATTCATGGACGTGATGAATTAGAAATTACAACAAAAGCAAAACTAGATGGCTACTATGTAGACCATCTAGGATTCTTATTAGATGTTAAGTGCTTCTTTGGCACTATCACATCTGTGCTAAAACATGAAGGAGTGGTTGAAGGTGGCACAGGATCTCTTAACAAAGACTAAAATACTGATTATCACAAATCATTCCTACATGCTGTATCAGTTCCGTAAGGAACTGATACAAGCATTAATGAAGGAACATGAAGTTGTTCTTTCAATGCCTTTTGTAGGTCATGAAGAAGACTTTAAAGCCATGGGTATCAAATGTATTGATACACCTATAGATAGAAGAGGAATGAATCCTAAAACCGATTTAAAGCTTCTTCATACGTATAAGAGACTCATGAAAGAAGAATTACCTGATTTAGTGATTACTTACTCTATTAAGCCTAATATTTATGCAGGATTAGTATGTAGAAGTATGGGTATTCCTTATTGTGCCAATGTACAAGGTTTAGGTACTGCATTCCAATCTAAGAAGATTGCGATGTTTGTCACTATGCTTTATAAGATGGCATTAAAGAAAGCAAGAACAGTGTTCTTTGAAAATGAAACAAATGCACAGGAATTTATTAATAGAAATATCTTAAAACGTGATCACATTACTGTATTACATGGTGCAGGTATTAACTTAGATAAGTTCAGCTATGTACCATATCCTTCTAATGATACATTTCATTTCTTATACTTAGGTAGAATCATGAAGGAAAAGGGTATAGATGAACTATTCAGCAGCATTAGAAGACTTAAAGAAGATAATGAATCTTTTATATTAGATTTAGTAGGATTCTTTGAGGATGAATATAAAGATCAGGTAGAAGAATTAGAAAAACTAGGAATTGTGAAATTCCATGGGTTCCAGTCTGATCCTAGACCATTCTATTCTTCTAGTGATGCAATTGTATTGCCTTCTTATCATGAAGGTATGAGTAATGTCTTATTAGAAGGTGCTTCTACTGGTAGACCTTTAATTACAAGTCATATTCCAGGTTGTCAGGAAGCAGTGGATGATAAGGTGACAGGATACTTAACAGAAGTTAAGAATTCGGATGATTTATATGAAAAGATGAAAGATATGTTACATCTCACTTCTAGTCAAAGAGAAGAAATGGGAAAACAGGGTAGAAGTAAGATGGAACGTGAGTTTGATAAGAAACAAGTAGTAAAAGAAACAATAGATGCATTAAAGCTTTAATAAGGGGGAAAATGAATGGTACTAACAAACTATTGGATGTTACTTATATGGTTATTAACTGTAGGATTATTCTTAAATGTAGTTATACCTAAAACATTAGTAACAGTAGAAGGTAAGAGTGAATATAGATGGGGTAAGTTTAGTGCCTTTCTTTTAGTACTCCCTTATATTATTTGGGCTGGATTTAGAACAGACTGGTTTGGTGATACACCTGTTTATAGAATGTCTTTTTATGATGCAGCGAATTCTTTATCAGCATTGCCTGCTTATGCAGCATCACAAACGAAAGATACAGGATATTATGTTTTGAGCTCTCTTTTTAAAATCTTAATAAGTAATTCAAGTGTCATCTTCTTTTTAGCGATTGCAGCTTTTCAACTATTTTGTATTATGAAAACATACAGAAAATATTCATCTGACTATTGGATGAGTATTTTCTTATTTATTGTATCTACTGATTATTTGTCTTATATGCATAATGGTATGAGACAGTTTATTGCGGTATGTGGAATCTTTGCATGTCTTGGTTGGATTCTTAAAAAGGAATATTTTAAAACAATTATAGTAATTTTATTACTCTCTACAATACATCAGACTGCATTAATCATGATACCAATTATATTTATTATTCAAGGTAAAGCATTTAACAAGAAAACAATGTTTTTTATATTTTTAACATTAATAGTGTTAGTTGGTGTTAATTCATTTACTTCATTCTTAGAGACTGCTTTAAAAGAAACGCAATATAATGATATCATGACAAATGAAATCATGCAGAATAAAACAGGAACAAATATCTTACGAGTTATTGTATATTCTGTACCTTTATTACTATCTATTATAGGAAAGAGATATATTGATGAAGCAAATGATCCTTTAATTAATTTATGTGTCAATTGCTCAGTTATTACAACTGCATTATATGCGATATCTGCAGTAACATCAGGAATTTATTTTGGGCGTTTACCTATCTATACATCTTTAACTGGATATATTTTATTACCATGGCTTATCAATCATATGTTTGAGAAGAAATCAGCTGTTTTAGTTAAACTCATAATGTTTGGTTGTTATTTCTTATTCTTTTATTATCAGATGCATTTTGTATGGGAATTATTATAGGTGACAGTATGAATGAATTAATTAGTGTAATTGTACCTGTTTATAATGTCGAAAAATATGTTGAAACTTGCATTGGCAGTATAATGAGACAAACATATAAGAGTATTGAAATAATAGCAGTTAATGATGGAAGTACTGATACATCTTTGGATATATTAAATAGTCTGTATGCTATTGATAATAGAATAACTATTATAAATAAATCTAATGAAGGTGTATCTAAAGCAAGAAATTCAGGCATGGCACATGCTAATGGACAATATATTATGTTTGTTGATGGTGATGATTGGATTGAGCCAGATACTTGTGAAAAAGCATATACTGAAATAAAGAAATCTAATTCAGATATAGTGATGTGGGCATATAAGAGAGACTTTTTAAGTAATGTTAAAGAAAACTTATATTTTGGAAATGAAATTTTAGTGTGGGAAGGTAATCAATGTAGAGAATTATGGAGAAGAATGATAGGTCCAATACAAGATCAATTAGCTCAACCACAGATAACAGATTCAATGATTACCGTTTGGGGTAAATTATATAGAAAAGATATCTTATTTGGACACAAATTCCTAGATATAGAAGAAATAGGTATTGAAGATGCATTCTTTAATATCGAAGTATTTCAGAGTGTTCATAAAGTAGTGTATTTGCCAAACTCTTTCTACCACTATAGAAAGGAAATTAATACTTCATTAACTCATAGCTATAATAAAAGTAAGGTTTATTTATGGCAAAATATGTATACAAAGATAGAACAAATCCTTTTAGAATTAAAAGAAAATGAAGACTGTACTATTGCTTTAGAAAATAGAATAGCTATAGGTATTTTAGGTTTAGGCATTAATATTAGTGAAGATACTTCAATGTCTTATAAAGAAAAGAAAAAAGAGTTTTATAATATATTGAATATGCCTCATTATGAACATGCTTTATCTAAACTAGATTTAAGTTATTTTCCGTCTTATTGGAAGGTTTTCTTTTATATGGCTAAAACTAAAAAGGTAGATTTTTTGTTAATCTTATTAGTTATAATTAATTGGATAAGGAGGAACTGATATGGAAATAGATATTTCTATAATAATGGGTATATACAATTGTGCAGAGACTCTATCAGAAGCGATTGATTCTATTATTCAACAGACTTGCAAAAGTTGGGAATTAATAATGTGTGATGATGGTTCATCAGATGATACATTTGAAATAGCTAAGAAATATGCGGATAAATATCCAGAAAAAATTATTGTTATTAAGAATTCACAAAACATGGGATTGAACTATACTTTAAATCACTGTTTAGAATATGTTAGAGGAAAATATATAGCTCGTATGGATGGTGATGATATATCACTTCCTAATAGATTGGAAATTGAAAAAGAATTCTTAGATACACATTTAGATTATGCAATTGTAAGCACTCCAATGATATTTTTTGATGAAAATGGCGATTGGGGAGAGAGTAAAGCTATTGAAATACCTAAATTAAGTGATTTTGTATTTCATGCTCCATTCCATTGTCATGCACCATGTATGATTAGAACAGAGGCAATGAAAAAAGTGCAAGGTTATACTGTTGATAAAAGATTACTGAGATATGAAGATTGTAATTTATGGTATAAATTATACTCTGCTGGATATCAGGGATACAATATTCAAAAACCATTGTATAAAATGCGTGATGATAGAAATGCTTATTTAAGACGATCACCTTCATCAAGATTAAGAGCTGTTTACGTTCAATGGGTTGGTTTCAGAATGATTAAGATGCCTCTGAAGTATTATCCCTATTTATTAGTAGAATTTCTTAAATCAGTTCTGATTTTGCTATTGCCTGAAGGAATATATCAAAAGTTACATAGGAGAAATAAATAGTATGATTCCTAAAAAAATTCATTACTGTTGGTTTGGTAGGGGAGAACTATCAACTAAAGCACAAAAGTGTATTAAATCTTGGAAAAAGTATTGTCCAGATTATGAAATTATTGAATGGAATGAGGATAATTTTGATGTTAATCAAAATGCATATGTAAAAAAAGTATATAATGAAAAGAAATTTGCTTTTTTAAGTGATTATGCAAGATTAAAGATTGTCTATGAACAAGGTGGAATATATTTGGATTTAGATGTAGAAATTATTAAACCTTTTGATGATCTTTTAAACAATAAAGCTTTTTTTGGTTTTGAAAATGACGATTATGTTGCTAGCGGGTTAGGTTTTGGTGGTGAAAAAGGTAGCGTTGCTGTTAAAGCAATGTTAGATGAATATGATCAATTATTGGATGGTACTAAAGATGTAATAGTATGTCCAGCTTTAAATACTGAAGGATTGGTTAAACTTGGCTTACATAGAAATGGACAATTACAGAAATTACCTGAATTAACTGTATATCCTGCTGAATATTTTAATCCATATGATGACCCTACAGGAAGATTAAATAAAACTAAAAATACGTATTCTATTCATTGGTATGCTAAGAGTTGGTTGGATAAGAAATCTATTATTAGAAGTAAACTGACTCAGCCACTACATAGAATATTTGGAACTGATTTTTTTAGAAAGAAACGATAGGAGGAAACTATGAAAAAGAAGATCATAATTGTATCTCATGCTATGTTTCTTGGTGGTGTAGAAAAGAGTTTATTAGGTTTATTAGAAGCTTTTGATTATACTCAATATGATGTAGATTTATTTCTTTTAAGACATGAAGGAGAACTTCTAGAATATATACCAAAAGAAGTAAATTTACTACCTGAAGTTAAACAATATACAGTACTTGCAAGACCTATGGTTGATACATTAAAAGAAGGTCATATATTACTTACTTTAGGTCGTTTATATGGAAAGATTAAAGCCAATAAATATATTAAACAACATCACCAGACAGATAGCGAAGTACCAATAGATTATAGTCATAAGTATACATATAAACTTATGCCATTTATTAATAAAGATACTAATTATGATTTAGCTATTAGTTTCTTAACACCTCATTATATTGTTTCTCATAAAGTAAATGCAAAAAAGAAGATTGCTTGGATACACACTGATTATGGTCATGTAGAAACAGATATAGGTTCTCAATTAAATATGTGGGGATCTTATGATTATATTGCATCTATATCTCAAGCAGTGACCACAAACTTCTTAAGGAACTTTCCTCAACTAGAAGATAAGATTATTGAAATACCTAATATATTACCTATTAAGCTTATTAGTAAGCAGGCAGATGAGTTTGATGTAAGTGATGAGATGATTGATGATGGCTCTATTAAGTTATTATCAATAGGTAGATATTGCGAAGCAAAGAATTTTGATAATGTACCATTTATCTGTAAAAAAATATTAGAATCAGGATTAAATATTAAATGGTATATTATAGGATATGGTGGAAGTGAAGAAAGAATTAAAAAGAGTATTAAAGAATGTAATATGGAAGAACATGTAATACTCTTAGGTAAGAAGTCTAACCCATATCCATATATCAAAGCATGCGATGTATATGTTCAGCCTTCTAGATATGAAGGTAAATGTGTAAGTGTTATAGAAGCACAATCGCTTCATAAACCAGTTATTATTACTAATTATTCTACTGCCAAGAGTCAGTTGAAGGATGGATATGATGGTGTTATAGTTCCTTTGGAAAATGACAAGTGTGCTCAAGGTATTTTTAATACATTAATTAATAGAGAGTTACTACATACTATTTCTAAAAATAGTTGTAAGTCAGACTATAGCAATTATAATTCTATTAATGATTTAATTCATTTGATTAATGATTGATTTTTATAGAGGGAGGGAATTATGAATAAAATTAGTGTTATTATCCCTGTTTATCAAGTAGAAAAGTATATTAAACGCTGTTTAGACTCTATTTTATCTCAAACATACTCTAATTTAGAAATTATTCTTATAGATGATGGTTCTAGAGATATGAGTGGTAAGATTTGTGATGAATATGCAATCAAAGATTCAAGAATAAAAGTAATTCATCAAGATAATGCAGGTGTATCAGATGCTAGAAATAAGGGTCTTGATATTTGTACAGGTGATTATGTTACATTTGTAGACAGTGATGATTTTCTAGAATCTTTTATGTATGAAAAGATGATGGAAAAGGTCACAGAGTATAATTGTGATGTTGTTATGTGTGACTGTGTTAAAGATGATGGAGTTATACAAACACCATATACTCATGATATTAGAGCAGGCTTTTATGATTATGATCAATTGAAAGAAGAATACTACCCTCATTTATTAATGACGGAAAATGTAGAATACCCTGCTACAATATCAAATTGTTTACTTTTATTTAGAAGAAAAGTAGCTTCTAGTGTTAGTTATATTGAAGGTGTTAGATATTCTGAAGATCTTTTGTTTGGAGCTCAGTTGTTATACAATGCGAAATCTTTTTATTATATGAAGGGTGAGTTTTATTATCATTATTGGATGAATAGTGAGTCTGCAAGTCATACGTTTAAAAAAGATAAATGGAAAGATTATATAACACTTTATAATGCATCACAAAACATATTTAAAGATAATAAGGTGATTTTAAATCAAACATACATTATGTTATTGTTCTTCATGTATAATTACATAAATGATGTGATTTTATTTAAAGAATTAAATACTAATGAGAAACTATTGTATATAGAAAATATACTAAATGACGATTATATTATCAAATTATTTAAAAAGATAAAAATAAGTAAATTATTAATTTCACCAAAACAAAAGATAGTTACGTATATGTATAAGTATAAGATAGGGATAAAGTTATTAGTAAGAAGATTTGGGGGATAAGTTACATGAAATTATCAGTTATTATACCAGTTTACAACTGTGAATTCTATATCGAATATTACTATAAATCTAAGAAAAATGAGTTGGATTTTCCTAGTGATATAAATACATTTAAAAGATATAAACAACTAAGTAATCTATCTTTTAAGACTCTACTAAGATATTCTTTGTTCTCTGTATCGCTTTTACTCTATGAAAAATTAATTTGGAGAAATCAATATGTGTAAAGTAAGTATAATTGTGCCAGTTTATAATAAGAAAAAATATCTTGATTGTGTTCTAGAGAATATTCAACAACAAGAATTCGATGATTTTGAATGTATACTTGTAGATGATGGATCTACAGATGGTTCTCAGAGTATATGTAATAGTTTCTCAGAAAAAGACGATAGGTTTATTACTATTCATCAACCTAATGCAGGAGTATCAAATGCTAGGAATACTGGTTTAATAAAAGCCAAGGGTAAGTATATTACATTTATCGATGCTGATGATTCTATAGAACTTGATTATTTAAAAAAACTAGTGAATGACATTGAAATTACAAATGTAGATTTAGTTATTGCAAGCATGAAAAAAACTTGGGATAAATCTTCTAGAAGTGAATATTATAAAACCCCATATACAGGAACACATTACTTTCAAGATATTATACATGATTTTTGTAAAATTCAATATTCATCTGGTCTATATGGATATTGTTGGGGAAAGATTTTTCGTAAAGAATTAGCAAAAAATACTTTTTTTGACCCATCAATAAATTTAGCTGAGGATTTCGACTTTTATTTAAAGTTGTATAAAAGAGTAGAAAAGATATATTTTGATCCGAATTGTTATTATGGTTACTTACAAGAAAGCATTAATAATTCAGTAAAAGACGATAATAAAATTGATTATTTGGTTCAATTAAAAATCAATTTAAATACTCGCGAATTTCTTATTAGCAAAAATTGCTATAATCAAAGCAATCGTAAAATAATTGATACTAAAATAAATGATTATATTTATTTTGTGATTTTATATTCAAATAGAAAAGATATAAAACACAAAATAACAGAATTATATGAATTAATTAATACTACCGATATTATCATTGATAGTAGTCTTTCGTTGAAAAATATTGTTTTAGTGTTAATAAAATTTAAGAGAGTAAACTCTATAAAACTTGTATTATATACATATGATTTTTTAAGACGGTTTAGGAGGAGATAACATGCCTTTTTTTACAGTGTTTACACCAACGTATAACAGAGCGTATATTTTACCTAATCTATATAAATCACTATGTTCACAAAAGTGTAAAGATTTTGAATGGCTTATTGTAGATGATGGTTCTGAAGATGATACTCAAAGTATTATTCAAGAGTGGATACAAGATGATGCAAAAGGCTTTAAAATTCACTATTATAAAAAAGCAAATGGTGGCAAACCTCGTGCTATTAATTATGGTGTATCAAAGGCTGCAGGTAAGTATTTTTTTATGGTTGATTCTGATGATCACTTAAAAGATAATGCAATTGAAAAAATGAAACAATGGTGTTTAGAAATTGATGGTAATGAATCTTTTATTGGAGTAGGTGCTGCGAGGGTTTACCCTAACGACGAATATATCAAAGGGGTAAGACCACTCGTTAATAAGGATGGTTATATTGATGCTACGAATTTAGAAAGAGCAAAATATAATTTAGATGCTGATATGTGTGAAGCATACAAAACTGAAGTATTTAAGAGATTTCCAATGGCTACATGGGAAGGTGAAAAGTTTGCTCCTGAACAAATAGCTTTAAATGATATTGCTTTGGCAGGATATAAAATTAGATGGCATGAAGATAAAATATATGTATGTGATTACTTAGAAGATGGTTTGACTAAAGGGAGCTTTTCATTAGAAAAAAATAATCCGATGGGATATGCGATGATGTATAATCATATGTTAAAATACCCAGAGTTTTCTATTAAACACAAATTATATGCGGCTTGTCAGTGTACGACAATGGCATTATATGGTGGCAATCTATCTTATATTTTTAAGAGTAATAAACCTGTTTATTCTTTTATTACTTTGCCAATAGGAATATTACTTTATTTTAGAAGAAAAAAACAGTTTGGTGGTAGGTAATATGATAAGTATAATTATACCAATTTATAACGCAGATGCGTTTTTGAAAAGAATGCTTGTTTCTGTCAGTAAACAAACTTTTGAAAATTATGAATTATTACTCATTAATGATGGTAGTACTGATGATTCTGAATTAATATGCCTTGAAGCACAGCAAAAGGATAAAAGAATTAGGTATATTCGACAAACTAATCAGGGAGTATCAGCTGCCCGTAACTTAGGTATAAAAGAATCTAAAGGTGAATATATTACTTTTTTAGATGCTGATGATGAGATAGATAATAATTATTTATATGAGTTATATAATGCTTGTCGAGATGTAGATATTTCGGTTTGTAAAGTTCTAGGAGAAACAGAAGAAGGGTATGTTAACTTTGAATTTAATCCAGGAAATAGATATTTAAACTCAAAAGATGCGTTGAATTGTTTATTATCAAGAACTAAAATTAATTCAGGCCCCTGTGCTAAATTATTTAAAAAAAATTTAATTGGGAGTATTCGTTTTCCAAATTTAAAGGCATATGAAGATATTATATTTAATGTATTAGTTTTTCATAATGCTGCTTGTATTAGATGTATTGATACAACAGCATATCATTATATTAATAACAATGACAGTGCTATGAATAAATTTAGTAATATGCCTTCTTTAGACATTGTAAAAGCTACAGATATTATTATGCAGTATTTGGGTGCAAATCATAATTTATCACTGAAATGTGAATATATTACGTTATCTCATCTATATCAGTATGTAATTGTTTATTATTCACAAGGGCTTTCAAACAATAAGTTTATTAAGGAATCTCGCAAAGTATTTAGAAAAAACATTATTAAATTAATTGCTAATAGCTATTTTACTTGGAAAGAGAAAATTTTATATTGTCTTTTTGCAGTGAATATTGATATTTTAAAAAACAGATATTATCAATGAGGAGAGTTGAAATGAAATATTTTTTATATGGACATAATGGAAGTGGAAATCATGGTTGTGAGGCTATTGTAAGATCAACCTATAAATTGTTAAGTAGTGATGGAAATTCCTTTGCTTTAGCTACAGGAAATAAAGATGAAGATAAACATTATGGTTTAAGTAGTATTGTGCAACTATTAGATGAAAAGAACTATTTTCCTAAATATGACCCATTATATATTAGAGCATATTTATCATTAAAATTATTTAAAAATGAACTTCCTAGTGAAGAATTAGCTTATTTAAAAACATTTAATGGTGTTGAAAAAGATTCAATTGCATTATCTATTGGCGGAGATAATTATTGCTATCCAGGATATGAAAGATTCATAATGCTCCATAATATGCTTGCAAAACGTGGAATAAAAACAGTTTTATGGGGTTGCTCTGTAGAACCTGATTCTGTCGAAACTCTGAAGAATGATTTATGTAATTATAATCTAATAGTGGCGCGAGAATCTTTGTCATATAATGCTCTAAAAAGTATAGGTGCTAATGTAGTATTGAATCCAGATCCAGCATTTTGGTTAGATTTAAAAGAGCCAGATTTAAGTGAAAACTTTATTAATAATTCAGTAGGAATAAACTTAAGTCCAATGGTTATTGGAAAAGAAAAAAAATCAGGAATTATACTAAACAATTATATTAATTTAGTAAAGCATATTTTAAATAATACTAATATGAATGTAATTCTAATTCCACATGTAATTTGGGCTGAAAATAATGATGATAGGATTCCGTTAAAGCAAATATATGATGTATTTAAAGATACTAATAGAGTGTTGCTGATAGATGATCAGAGTTGTGAAAACCTAAAAGGGATTATTTCAAAGTGTAGATTTTTTATTGGGGCAAGAACTCACTCTACTATAGCAGCTTATTCTCAATGCATTCCAACATTAGTGGTTGGTTATTCAGTTAAAGCAAAAGGAATTGCTAAAGATCTTTTTGGAACTTTTGATAACTATGTTATTCCTGCTCAGAATATGACAGATGAATTAGATTTAACAAATGCATTTAAATGGCTAGTTTCTAATGAAACTAAGATTCAACAATTATATAGCATGAAGATGCCAAAATATTTAGACGAGGGAATCAGAAATATAGAAAAAATAAAGAAGAAAATTGAGGAATTGTAATATGTCAAGAACAGAAAATTCGATAAAAAATTATATTTCAAACCTGGTTACAACACTTGCTACTAATTTATTAAATGTATTATCTAGAACAGTGTTTATTTATATATTAGGCGCTGATTATTTAGGAATTAATGGATTGTTTTCAAATCTATTAGCAATGTTATCATTGGCAGAATTAGGAATAGGTTCAGCAATCAATTTTAGTTTATATAAACCTGTTGCTGAAAATGATAATGATAAGATAGCAATATTGATGAATTTTTATAAAAAATGTTATCGTATTATTGCTGGTATAGTTTTAGGTATTGGATTGATAATGCTTCTATTTTTAAATGTATTAGTAAAAAATCCAGGAAATGTGCAGCATATTAGATTAATCTTTTTAATATATGTTATAAATACTAGTTATTCTTACTTATTAACGTATAAAAACACATTATTAAATGCATATCAAAAAGACTATTTATTGTTAAAATCAAATTTGTTTTTTAGTATTTTTAATATCCTTGCGCAGACTATTATATTAGTAATAACTAAAAACTATATATGTTATTTATTATGCAATATGGTTGTTTTATTTTTACAAAGATTATATGTAAATGATTTAATTAATAAAACTTACCCGATAGTATTAAAAAAAACTAATGATAAATTACCCGAAGATGAGTTATTTGTAATTAAAAAGAATGTCAAGGCTATGGTATGGCATAAATTAGGAGATTATTGTATTAACGGAACTGATAACATTATAATATCTATGTTTCTTAGTATAAAGATGGTTGGTTATTATTCCAATTATCTTATGATTATTAATATGGTCATGGCTTATGTAAATATGATATTTAACAATATGACAGCGAGCATGGGAAATCTGATTTCAACAGAAGGTTCTGAAAAGAGACATCAAGTTTTTAAAGAAATTAACTTAATAGCTTCATGGTTATATGCGTTTGTAACAGTTAGCTTATTTATATTGATTAATCCTTTTATACAAATTTGGCTAGGTAATGAATATGTTTTATCTATGCCAATAGTATTAGTATTAGTCCTCAACAATTATATGTTAGGTATGCGAATTCCTCCTTATGTTGTTAAATCTGCTGCGGGTATGTATTCAGAAGATCAATTTGTTCCAATAACTCAATCAATAATTAATTTAATTATTTCCGTTATTTTAGCCAAAAATATTGGACTTATTGGTGTTTTTATAGGAACATTAGTATCTGGTTTACTTCCTAGTTTTTATAGACCATATTTAGTATATAAGAAGGTTTTTGAAAAAAGACTATCTGAATATTATTTGAACTATTTTAAAAATATTTTAATTATTATTATAATCATTGCTATAATTTCATTAATTAATATAGCTATCATTGGGTTACCTATTTATATAAAATTCGTGTTGAATATGATATTGTGTGTTTTTGTTACAAACGCTATTTTGTGGTTATTCTATCGCAGAACTGATGAATATAAAGTAGTTAAGAATATAGGGAGAAATTTATGGAACAAATTAATGATCAGAGGAAAGTAAGTATTATTGTACCTTGTTATAATGTGGATAAATACATTAGCGATTTTATTGAATCTATATTACAGCAGTCATACAAAAATATTGAAGTTATTTTCATTAATGATGGATCTACAGATAACACTGAATCAATTATAAATAACTACATGGATAATTTGAAAGTAAATATGGAAGTTAGATATGTTTATCAAAAAAATAAGGGTCTCGGTGGTGCAATTAATACAGGTTTAAAGATTTTTACAGGAGAGTACTTATGTTGGGCAGACCCAGACGACTATTTAGAACCTGATTCAATAGAGAAAAGGGTAAGATACCTAGACGAACATTTAGATATTGCGGTTGTAACTAGTGATGCTGAGATAAGAGAAAACAGTGTATATGGGAATGTTATAGGACATATTGCAGATTGGTATGGCGAAAATAATTATAACCCTCATCAGTTTTTGCTATTGTTAAATTCTAACTCAATATTTTGCCCTGGATGTCATATGGTAAGGGCAGAATCATTCTTTACTGTTAATCCACATAGAGACATTTTTGAGGCTAGAAGAGGTCAAAACTGGCAGATGTTACTTCCTTTATATTATAGTTTTAAAAGAGGTTTTTTAAACGAATCTCTTTACAGATATGTGATTTATCCAAGTAGCATGAGCAGAGGTGACGATACTGTTTTAAAAAAAGTAAATAGGCAGAAGGAACATTTAGAGATAGTATTTAATACACTTGACAGAATTAAAATGTCTAATAAAGAAAGAAAGAAATATAAATCTATTTTTAAAAATTTTACAAATAATAATTTATTTAATATCTTTCTAGAAGATAAAAATTTTACTAAGGCTTGTTACTATTTTGCAACATTGTTAGGTACAGAATATGCTAATAGAAGTAAAATTTCACAACTTATTAATATTATTAAACATTAGTTTTTTTTGAACAATTAGATAGAATCTTATTTGTATTATTCTGAAAGGAGATAAAAATGGATAACAACGACGACAAACAAAGATCCACTTCCTTTGAATCATTAGACGTATTGATTCAAAAATGGAGAGATGGTACCTTTTCAGAAATCTTAGATGATTGGAAGTGGATCTTCTCATATAGTAAAAGATATAAAGGTGCTATTGTCTTTTATACTGTATTAGGTATATTAAGTACTACTCTAGGACTAGTAAGTTCTGTAGTAGGTAAATACATGATAGATATCATCACTGGTTACAAGATATCAAAACTACCAATTTTGATATGTATCATGATAGGCTCTACAGTATTTAGTTTAGTCTTTGGTAGTGTCTTAAATCGTATTACAGCTAAATTAAGTATATATATTAATAACGATATACAGGCAGATATCTTTGATAAGATCATTGATGCAGACTGGTTAGCTATTAACCAATACAGTAATGGGGATGTATTAAACAGATTCAATAGTGATGTAAGTACAGTATCAGGTAACGCTATTAGCTGGTTACCAACTATTATTATTGCACTTTATAACTTCATCGCTACATTCTTTGTCATCTGGCATTATGATAAGATTATGGCTGCATTAGCTTTCGCAAGTGCACCATTTATGCTTATTGCCTCTCGTTTCTTAATCACTAAACAGAGACAATACAACATGAAAGTAAGAAAGATGTCTTCTGAAATGATGACATTTGAAGTAGAAACATTCTATAACTTTGATACAATCAAATCATTTGGTATATCAAAATTATACAGTAAGAAAATGAGAGATTGGCAGAAGAAGTTCAAAGATGTTTCTTTAGACTATAACATGTTTACTATCTGGACGAATGTATTTATGTCTATACTAGGTACTGCTGTATCTCTTACAGCCTTTGGTTATTGTCTATTTAGACTTTGGACTAAAGATATTACTTATGGTACTATGACACTCTTCTTACAGCAAAGATCAAGCCTGGAAGGAGCATTCAGTAACGTAGTATCTATTATCCCATCATTTCTAACAAGTTCAGTATCAGCACACCGTATCAGAGAATTAGTAGAACTTCCTAAAGAAGTTCATATTCCTGAAAGCAGTGAGTTAGATGCATATAAGGATGATGGATTTAGTGTTAAGATGAATGATGTTAACTTTGCATATATTGAGAACAACAAAGTTATTACTGATTCTGATTTTGAAGCAAATCCAGGTGAAATCGTTGCATTAGTAGGCCCTTCAGGAGAAGGTAAGACTACTATGATCAGATTGATCTTAGGTTTAATTAGACCATCTGATGGGGAAGTAAGTATTAATGCATCTAATGGTGATGCAGTAGAAGCGAATGCGAACACAAGACACTTGTTCGCTTATGTACCTCAAGGTAATACTATTCTATCTGGTACTGTTGCAGAGAATATGAGAATGGTTAAACAGGATGCAACAGATGAAGAAATTATACATGCGTTACAAGTCTCTTGTGCATGGGATTTTATTTCTAAGCTACCTGATACTATTAATACTAAGATTGGTGAAAGAGGTAGAGGATTCTCAGAAGGACAGGCTCAGAGAATCGCTATCGCAAGAGCAATCCTCAGAGATGCACCAATCTTACTATTAGATGAAGCGACAAGTGCTTTAGATGTTACTACTGAAAGAAAAGTATTAAGAAATATTATACAGAACCATCCTAATAAGACTTGTATAGTTACTACACATAGACCTAGTGTATTAAATATGTGTCAGAGAGTATATAGAGTTATGGAGACTTATGTTACTGAGTTAAGTGAAGAAGAGTCTAGCAAGATGGCTATGGATTTTTAAGATGTTAAGTGCAATAAGAGTTCTTATTGCACTGCATTTAATACTATTACTGATTTTAATTTACTGATTACTATTTAGTTGTTAAATATAAATTTATTATTCTATAAATATATAATTGGAGAAAATTCTAATGACAAGCAAGAGAAATTACGGTATAGATATATTAAGAATATTGTCTATGATTATGGTTGTTACAATGCATGTTTTAATATTTGAATTAAAATACAATGAATTAGACGTATTTTCAGCAAAAGGAATTATTACAAATATACTTGAAGCCATATGTTTTTGTGCTGTAAATGTATATGCTATAATTACAGGATATGTATTAGTTAAGAAAAAACCAAAAATTAGTCGATTGATTGATTTATGGTTACAGGTAGTTTTTTATTTGATAATTAGTTGTATATTGATTCTTATTCTTTATCCAGGTGATTTTAATAAGATAGCTTTAATAAAAGCATTTATTCCAGTTATCTCTTCTCAATATTGGTATTTTACTGCGTATTTTATCATGTTTTGGTTTATACCTCTATATAATTGGATTATTGATCATTTAACAATGGCTCAATTTAGAAAATTGATTGTTACTATTTTTTTTATTTTTTCAATTATAGGCTGGATATCATCATTATTAGGGGGAACAGTGTTTGGATTAAATGATGGTTATTCTTATTTATGGCTATCTTTTTTATATTTTATAGGTGCTGGTATTAATATGTATGGAACTCAGTTATTCTATATGAAGGGAGAAGTTTCTCAGAAAATAATAATTCTAGTGGCTTTAATTGCTGGGCTATCTACATTTATTAGTAAGATATTAATAATTAAACTGACTACTTTAATATTTGGACGTGAACTATTTGCAAATGTATTTTATTTATATACTTCTCCAACAGTATTAATTGAAGCAATATGCTTAGTAATTTATTTCTCCAATTTAAATATAAAAGGTAGTAAAGCATTAACCAAAATTAGTGGAGCTACTTTTGGTGTATATTTGATCCATCTCACTCCATTCTTTACTAATTATTGTTGGAATTTCTTATCTAAGTATAGAACTGTGTCAATATTTAAATATATATTAGTTATTTTTGTTTCAGTAATTTGTATTTATGTAGTGTGCACATTGATAGAAATGATAAGATTATTCATATTCGATAAATTGAGAGTTTGCAATATATCAAATAAAATAGCTGAAAAAATTAATAAACTAATGATGATATTTGAATAATTATTATTCCTACTAATAATATAGGTGGTAATTATATGAATCTAAAAGAAACAATAGAAAACCTTCGTTCACTAAAACAAGAAGGTGGATATTGGAATTTCAAAAGACAATGGTATGATAAAGATCATAGACAAGATATGCTTCATGATATCATTTGTATGGCTAACAATATAGAAAATAGAGATGCTTATATTATTATAGGTATTGATCAAGAAAATGATTTCTTTATTACTGGTGTAGAAGAAGATAACAATAGAAGAAATACACAAAACTTAGTAGACTTTCTAAAAGATAAGAAGTTTGCTGGTGATATAAGACCAACAGTATGTGTAGAAACTATTGAAATAGACGATAAATTAATAGATATCATTAAAGTCTGTAATTCATTAAATACACCATTCTATTTAAAGGAACGTTTTCTACAATTAAACCCTAATAATATATATGCTAGAATACAAGACACAAATACACCAGTAAATAGATCAGCTGATATAAATATTGTTGAGTTACTTTGGAAAAAACGATTCGGTTTATTATTAACACCTATTGAACACTTTAATTATTTACTATTAGACAAATCTCATTGGAAGATATCACCTGTTCAATCAAAAGTAGTATACTATCACGAATTAGAACCACAATATGTTATAGAATATGAATTAACTGATCCTCAATTTCGTACTGGTTATGAATACTTCTTTTTAAATCAATGTGATAACAAACCTATATGGACTGTTGTTAGACTTATATATTTCAATACTTGTCTTATGGAATTATCTGGGAATATTTTAGATGGTGGACGTCATTTTACAAATACACCTTTGTTAGATGGAATTAGTATAAAACAATCTATTAAGTGGGATGTATCTTATAGATATTGGATTACAAATACACTTGAATATAATGTACATCTCTTTTTTCTAGAAGAAAACAATAGTGAAGCTATGTCATCAGAAAGATCTTTAATGGAGAATATATTAGTTTTTGAAGATGAGAATGAACACCAGTTGTTTAATTACTATGTTGAAACACATTGGTGTAATAAGGATGAAGACATAGATAGAGATTATAGAGTATATATTCCTGAAGTTATAGGGTATAATTTAAATATATTTGCAGAACAATTATCTAATATACAAATACTTCAGAATATGTGAATAGAATTCAGAAAAGAAAATGAATTTAAGGCAACTAACATACAATTATAGTAATTTTAGAATACTAAAATCACTATATATAGTCTTTTTAGTCTCTCTAAACACTACATATAGCAATTAGAGAGACTCAATTAACTATATTGTGCTAATGTTTCAAGTATTAATCTCCTTTTACACATAAAGGAGTCTTATTTGTATTTGATTGGTTATTTATGAATAGGGTCTATAGTTTAGCAGCAATTGCACCACTTGTATTAATAAGTACCATTTTTTATATGATAGACTTATTTGTTTTATCCTACCAGTAAATAAACCAACAATAGTTAGATTACTATTTGTACTTATTGTTATTAATGCAGTTTTAGTATTAGATATCTTATGATTCCGATTTAGTTGATCAACTATTCCGAAGGGGGTGACCAAGGAATCCGATGCACCTGATCTTATCAATAATATGATTTGCTGTTACTTTAGTTAAAGTATTGCAAGTGATGAGGTTAGTTATACAACTTGCTAATAGAAGTCCATACACTACGGTAGGGAAGTCCACCTAATACGTTAACAAGTTCAGTGCCTATTAATTCCGATATACTTGACCAACTAAATAAGTGGTTACTTGTTAATGTGGGTATACAGTCACAAATAATCTACAAAATTCATTCAAACAAAAACAACCCCCAAATAAAATGGTACCCATAAGGAGGACAACAACCTGACAGTTGTGATACCCACCTTGT
>JAFEHB010000262.1_pt2 | contig 27640 bp, 17 predicted proteins | sample 9267121 | NCBI WGS metagenome assembly JAFEHB01 (sample SAMN17103336, study PRJNA684904) | human gut metagenome | isolation source: diarrhea sample from child under the age of five | host: Homo sapiens | place: South Africa: Mafikeng, Mafikeng Provincial Hospital | collected 2019-09 | reverse complement strand
AGAATGGATGTACCGCTAATTTCAGAATAGGCGTACCGTTCGAGTAGAATTTGCAGTCTTCAGCCTTTTCATAAATTCCTTGCCATCTAATCGATAATTGTCAGGATTGTCACCCCTGAGTTTCCAGCAATTATAATATTCCAAATATGACACCGAAGAATATTCTGACTCCCGGTCATAATAAATCTCATTAAATAATTCATTAAACTTGTGTTCAAGCAAAAATTTCAGTTTTTCATCTGCACAGCAGCCATATTGATTCTGTTTCACTAACAGCCACGCCAGATTATCCAGAAGATCCTGCCCAGGTATAACCAAAATATTACCTTTGTATTTGTAATAACTTTCAGTATCAATTCCCAGTGCCAGCGCATGTCCCAGTCTGCAGCCGCTATACAATTCACAAAAGAGCATCACTTCGTCTATAGCTCGCAACCCATCAACGATGTCAAAAAAATCCTCACCAACATGATATGTAGCCATCAGACTATGTACACTTCCATCTGTTTCCATAAAAGAATAATCCAATAAATATCGATAGTATTGTGCAAAAACTTCTGGTCTGCAGCCAATTTCATTGGCACATGCATCTATACCTTTGATATAGCTGTTTACTTTTCCCTTTTTTTCAAACAAGGCTATAATCGCATTCGTATATCTTTCTGTTTTTTTACGTGCTCCACTATTTCGTGGTTCTCCGTCTATAATGATCTCATCCTTTTGCTTTGGAAAATGCAGTACAAAAAATATCTTATCCGCAATGCAGGGATTCTGTATACTGGCAATTTTATTGTTTATTTTCCTTTCAAGTATGTCTGAAGAAATATCCGGACAAATTCTTGCTTCCAGCGAACATATATTTTGTTTTTCAAATGATGCATTTACTGCCAGACGCACCAGTTCACGCTCATAAGCACTTTTTCCTTCAATAAAATATTCTTTTCGCAACTGATATTGAGCAAAATTAGAAAATCCTACCATTTTGTTGACTTGTATCATTTCACTTCTAAAAAATGTACGCTGTACTAAATAACGATAAAATATATTTTTATCAAATTCAGAAAATCCCACATTTCCATTTTTCAAACAATTCTGATAGCTTTCATAAAGAATGTAACGCTCTCCTGCCAATAACCGACAGGAGTTATTATTGCAATCATAATTCAATCTTTGCAAAGCATAATCCAGTACTTCCTCATATTCATTAACCGCACCATATAAGTTTCCTGTCAAGCAGATCAAATCCTGTATTTCAGATAACTTTTCCCATAAAAAAACTTTCTCCCTTTCAACCTCCATAATTATCGTTTTCGCCTGTTCTTCCAAAAATTGATTTCCACATATAACAGCAAACAGATACACTCTATATAACGCAGCCTCCTGGCACATTTCATAAAAAGATTTCTTTTCTGTTTCATTTACATAATCATGTTGAAGGATTATATCAAATTTTTTAAACTCTTTTCCGCGATTTTCAATATGATTCATCAGGCAGATCCAGTTCAATTCAAAGATCTTTGTAGATCCATTTAAATGAAAATGATTTTCCGCAATTTCTCTTTTTAATATGTTATTCAGTCTCACATCGTCACTGCTTATAATTGGCTGCCATGCAAAAAAACGGGTTTGATTTCCCTTTCGAATATCCTCTCCCGCGAGAAACGCACAGGTAAAAAATTCCTGCCCTAGCTGGAACGAGATCTGTCGCCAACGAAGCATCTGACTCAATCGGCACTGTATCTCTCCAGATTGTAAAGTTAACATTTGAGCAGAAATTTTATAAATAAATGAAAAAATATTTAAATTCTTTTCCGAGCACTCTTCCAGTTCCTCAAGCAATAAAAGATAGTTGTTTACCCGTTCATCCTCAGAATAATACGAAAATATTCTTCGTGCATATTCCAGGTATATAGATTTATTTATATAATCATAAGTATTGTATCTCTCTGTTGGTAAACGTCTTAATCCAATATAGCTATAGGGTATTTCTTTAAAAAGAATTTCCAAATTTTTTCGTTCAATATCCATTTCTGTGCCCCTTTATTTCTAATTACTTTGCTTTACCATCTGTACGATTCTCTGATATGTCTTGCGTTGCGCTTCTGAAGTTTCGGCTTTTGGATCGTCTACATATAGATCTACAATCTCTGAATATAAATTAATCAGTGTATCCTTTTCAAACCCATCTGGAAATCTCTTATTCTTGTAAGTATAATCTTGAATATAATTTGCAAGATCTTCTAATTTTTCCTTTGCCCACTTCGCTGTCTTATTTCTTAAATTTCCAGGAATTGGTTTTACTTTTCCTATATATTCCATTTGTGAAATGTTATTTACCTTTTCCGAAAACGCCAACTTTAATTTTTGTGTCTCCAAACTATTATCCGGTTCATCTTCAAGAATTGACTTTTGTTTTTCATGCATATCTGCATATATTTTACAGATATCAATTTTCACTCCTTTTAATTTTCCCTCCACAGTATTATACACTTCTTCTATTGGTATCCATAGTGTTGACATATCTACCGTTTCCAACCCTTGTTCCTGCAAAAAAGATTGTACATTTTTAAAGAATTTTTTATACAGCTCAGATGTACGTGATTCGTCTTCAGTATTTCTGCAATCTCCGTTCTTTTGGCAATATTCCAGAAGCTGCATAGATAATTCAGGGTTTATCGCAATTGTCTGTGCAGTTTTTATTTGTTTTTTATTTTCAGTTATTAAGCTCTGCTTAATTTTCTCCACATTTTCCTGTGTCAATCCCAGCATCTGCAAACTTGCCTTTTCTACAGTGTTCTCTATCGTAGATAACGCCCCAAAATAATTTTCAATACTCGGTGAAACATTTCTGTAAACAACCGAATGATTATCATAAATAAAACCTGCATCATACACGTAGCACTTTCCATCAGTGCCTAAATTAGCCCCCGATGTCAATGCTGTCATTAAAAGCCAGGCGGATGCTTTTCTCCATTTATCCTTTTCTTCTATGCCTTTTACATAAAGCTGTTTTTTTTCAGAAGAACTAAATATATCAATAATCTCACCCTCTAATGAAAATGTTGGCAGCGGTATTGCTTTACATACGATCTCCCAACATTCCTGTATATCCAATATAAAACGCCCTCTTGAAAAATACTGGCCATTTTCCAGCCTTGAAGAAGGCATGATTGAATTTATTTTATTTCCCCAAATAAATCCACCTGTTAATTGGTATAGAGACTTATTCTCTAAAAGATCCTGATTCAAAATAATCGTATAATAAACCTTTAAATAATAAATCAGTTGATAATCTTCTTTTTTTGTTAAATAGGCTGACATATTATCTAGCCCATCTACAACCGCTGCAAAACTTGTCATAGGATATTCATATGAAGTTCTTATAGGTGCACTATTATTTGAATTAACAATTAACAATTTATTCAAATATAAACGCATATTATAATTCTTGGTATTCTGGTCACAATCCAGCACTTCTTTTAAATCATCCAAACGCTCTCCCCTGATTTTTGTTTTCAGCATATCATTTATAAAATATCCCTTAAAATCATACAGATTTTTCAAACACACTGATTCAAGGTTTTCTGCATTTTCTAATTTTAATAAATATATGACAAAGTTTACAAATTCTCTTAAATTTTCAGGTACAAAATAAAAGTATGTATTTTCCTTTATTGTTCCGAAAATCATTCCTGTTTTTTCGCGAATCAAATTTACTATAGTTTTTTCTGCATTTAAGGCATTCAGATTCCTGCCATCGCTTAATTCAAGACAAAATTCTCTGCTATTAAGTTCTGGTAAAAAAATTCTCCGGGCCATTGGAATCAATTTTGTCAGATATCTCTCTGACATATCTGACATCTCAGAATCTATAATCTCTGCCCTTGAACGTTCTGCAATAACATTCTTAAAATTCTTCCTGTTCTTCTCTTCGATTCCAAGCTTTAACTGATCTATTTTTATTGCCATGAAAATAACCACATTAGGAAGAATCAAATACTTACGAATCTGTTCTGCCGCTTCATAAGCATATTCATTACATAAATCCAAATCATCGATAGCAATCAAAAGTTTTTCGCATTTCTCACCCTGTTTACATTTTACTTTTGAGATCATCTCTAAATAAACTGAAATAAGTTCACTGAGAGATTTCTTTAATTGTATACTCTCCCCTAATTTCTGAAGTTTCCCAATATTTCCTGCTTCATCATATTCATCATCTAACATTTTTTCTTTATTTTTAATAATGGATAAATTTTTATACACCTTTGACATCAGTTTATACAGACGCTCTCGTTCATACTTATCAAAAATCTGATTATCTTTCTGATAAGCATCATTAAAGCTCTGAAAGATATGCGCCAACACGATATCCACAATATTGTGTACGCCATCAAATACAGATGGATCAACAATTATTTTTGAATCCCAGTTATTATTTTTGACCGGCTCTGAAAAATTAAATCTAATATCTCTTTCTCCCGAAGAATGCAGTAAATTCACAAAAGATAACATTGCGCTGCTTTTCCCACTACCACGCTCACCACAAAATGCAATGATATTATTTGGATTTTCTATAAGTAAATCATCGTAAATCTGCCTTGGCAAAGCCTGATCAGACCAGATATCATTCAAATGCTTCACTGCTATTTCATACTCATGAAAAAAGAAAGAATCTTCTTCTATCTTATCTTCTATATGGATGCTAAAATTCTGTTTTTCTGTAATTTTTATTTTTCTCATTTGTATAATTATCCCCCATCTTATAAAAGCCCATCAAGGACTTATTGTTCCCACAGTTCATAATTACAGCTATAATCAGCTCGATCACCCTGCAAGTGGCAGGGATGAATGCTTCCTGTATAACCAATTGCTAAATAATAGACATTGAAGCTCTGTCAAATACTTACCCTATAATAAACTTTCCAAAAATTTTTCCAGACTTTCTTTTTTATCTATTCCCTCTCCTACAATAGTATTAATTCCTCTTTGCGCCAGTATTGTTTCCTGAATGGGATTCGGCTCTGGAAAAAAGATATAAGAAGGAGGCCTTTTATCTATATTATTATTATTATTATTTTTCCATAAACGATCCAATTTATATATTAATAATCGCATATTAATATCTGTCATACTATATCCTAAAAACAACAATGATTTTCCAAGCATATCTGAACGTAGCTTGATATCAAGTGGAGACTCAAAATCTAACCGTCTAAAATAGCTACTTTCTGTCAGAACAATTGATTCATCAGATGTTGTATCGCCATGAAATTTTATAATTTGAGTCGTCATAGGATCTAATCCGACAAGATCATCAACACCGACTATTTTTTTATAATCTTTTTTCCAAATATCATATGCACTTTCCAAGCAACAATCATAATTTGTTGTATATATCAGTGGACTATTTAACTGTACAATCAATTCATATATTCGAGAATGTTGAATTTTGTCTGCATCTATTAACCAATTTCTATCCATCCACCGTCTAAGTTCACCAATTCTTCCTTTTTTTATTACATAATACTCTGCTAATAACAAACTATCTCCATATTGATTAAAAATTTCCGCATCATATCCTAATTCACTTGCAATATGTTCTATCAATTGTGACCATGTTGGTAATTTCAGTGTAGCAGAAACACCTGCCCCTACAAAAAGGATAACATTTCTATCTCTAATTGCTTTTTTTAGATTGTCATTCATATTTCATATCCTCCAAATAAAAGCGTAATTTTTCCAGAGCCTTTTTTCTCATAGATATCTCATCTTTCTTTGTGCCCATTTCTGCAAAAGTTTCTTCATATCCTTCTGGTTGAAATACACAATCCCATTGAAAGTCCCGATTTCCTCTTGGCGGACTAATAATAGTTCCTTTTACTGTTCCTTCAAATATATGTATTTTTCTTCCATCACAAAATCCTAAAACGGTTTTTGCTGTTACTTCAGCAGTTCCCACATTTGAAAATATCTCTCCAAATTTATCTGCCTGCAAAGAATCCCAAAATATTTGCGTCAAACCTCCCGGCAAATTTCCAAAGTCCTTAATCAATAATCCTGTTTGCTCCACCAACAATGGTCTTCTTATTCTTTTAAAAGCCTCAGTTGCCTTACTCTTAACAATTTCTATCATATTTTCACTTTGAATTTCATGTATCTTCTGAGATACTGCAATAACACTAATTTTATCAGACTCTAGAATATTTTTTACTTCGTTTATTTTAAATCTATTTGATGATATAAAATACAACTTCATTTAATATCCTCCACCTATCTACTTAATGTTCTTTAAACTCATGTCTTCTTCTCTCCATCCTGGGCTATAAGTCCAGTGATCTTGGCATTCTCCATTGTCTACCTTGAATTTGGTACTTTCCTAATAAATTTCACCATATTTTCTAAGCATTTTGTGATTCGTTATAACAAACTACCCTTTCGTTCTTTCGACATATGTTGCTATTTTTCTAGCAGTATTATTAAAAATTCTTTTTTCTTTATATCTCGCCTTCTTTCAAATAATATACTATACTTTTACGCTTTGCTTTATTAAAGCGCTGTGCTATTTTTTTACTGGCATCTTTTAAACGCCAGTAAATACATTGGCAGAGTATCCTCCCTGATAAGAATGAAGCCGCATCTTTTTGCTGAAATCTGCTTTTTGATCCGGCGTTCCATCCATTCTTTTTGGATTTTGGTCAGAAAGTTAATCGCACCTTCTACAGTTCTATACTTCCAAAATCAATCACAAGCTCATCATATATTCCTACTTTAATAGAGTCCTGTAGGGTATACTGCTCTGTCTCGCCTAATTCAAAGTTGTATACTACAACCAGATTCTTAGATGGATCAACAATCCAGTATTCACGAATACCTGCTGTTCTATACTTAAATAGCTTTGTATAATAATCCATCTGCTTACTTGCAGGTGACACAATTTCAATAACCCAGTCAGGCGCACCTTTGCATCCGCTATCATCAAGTTTATTAGAATCACAAATCACAGAAATATCTGGTTCTACATAAGTATTACTTCTTTCATCCAGATAAACCGCAAATGGAGCCGCATAGACCTGGCATTTTCCTTTATGTTCTTCGATATAACGGTCAATAATACTGACAAGCCTTGTTGAAATACGCTGATGTTTTCTGCTCGGTGGAGCCATCATATACATATGACCATCAATCAGTTCTGCTCTTTCACCTTCTGGCAGAGCATATATATCATCTATGGTATAGGTTTCTTCTTTCAGTAACGGCATATTATCACCTCCCAGTGTACTTTGCTATAGTTTATTTCATTATATTATAAGTAATACTTAATCAGCAACTTATTTTTCTGGTAAAGCATGTATAGTTGCTGTTCAGAGGTAATGTCATCTACCCTCGTTTAACTACCGCATTCTTTCCTCGAAACGCAATGCCGATTTTAATGATAGAATTAACACCTGCATTACGCAGTTCCGTATCATACTTTTTCTCATTAATTTGTTGAAGCGCACTGTCTGCCAAAACTGCCAGATTTACACGCTCATCTTTGGTGTGCTTAAATCCCCTGTATTCCCAAACAAATCATCCAGCTCTGCAATTCCCAATTGAATATTACGGTGCGGCAAGTTCTCCGGAATGGTGGCTCGAAATCCGGACAGGTGGCTCAAAGAGCCCCGGAATAATCACTAGATAAAGGGATACCGTTTTCTGCACACCATTGTTTACATGTTTTCCCACTGGTCTGGCATTGCTGGATACGGTCAGACCACAGTTTTGCTTTTTCTTCTTTATTCATAGTGATATAGAATACCTCCTGAGTTTTAAGGAGATTGTAGCAGAATAAAAAACAAAAAAACAGATACGGATGATTACCTACTTACTTCCTAACTCTCCTAAAAAGAGTTCAATCGTGCCTGAAGTTCTTTAATTTTGGCTTTTTTCTCTAATTGTGCTAATTGTTCATCCATTATTATTTCAAGAGCATATTTAACATATGTAAAAACTTCCAAGCACTCCTGGTCACTATTCTGATGAACCCCTTTACTTAACACTCCATAAATTTTTTTTCTAACTTGTGTCAGTTCCTGTGGAATAATCACTTTTCCGAAGCTTTCAACCATTTGAATACGGCTATTAAAATCTAATTTTCTATACTCCTCTTCGTTCCATCCTTGTTCATTTTTACACTCCTCATGCAAAGAATCAATTAAAAATTCAAATATTCTTCTAAGATAAATAAATGAACCACAGCCAACTCCTGAAGCAAATAAACCAAGTGCCAAAGAATAATCACGATAATGAGATTTAAGAACACAGCGATATTTTATAGATTCAAAAAACTGCATATCTGCCATAGAAGGATATTGTCCAATCTTTCTCATAATAACATATCCCTTGACTTTTTTTATTCCATCATAGTATTTTCTAACTTCTTCTGGCATATTAGGTTCCTTTTCAATCAGCATATTCCACTGACTCATTTCTTCCTCATACTGTATAACAGCATCAGGTTTTTTGTTTTTTAATTTTAACTTTTCAACAGCAAATAAAACGATAACTTTATGTGCCGAATCTAGGCCACATTCATATTCTCGCTGAATAAATGGCTCTGAAAGAATATCTCTCATACACATTTCTACACTTTTCATTCGTTCTTCTTTTAAAGTATTTTCATCCTTCATAAAAGTCGATGTATGATTATAGTCATCTGACAAGATAGTAGATTTATATTGCTCATCTTTATATTTTATTGTATGTCTTTCCACTTCCAAGTATTTAACACTATCTTTAAATACCTGTTTTTGTTTACACTCAGGGCAAGGAAGCATAAATGAATCGTTATTCGCTCGAATTGAAAACCAAACATTAGCATCCTTCCCACTTATAAATGTTTCTAAAAAATGACCTTCATACCTCTCTTCTTTATAATACCTTACGTCATATGCATCTATCACAACATCCTCATAAAGTCCCAAATCAGTAATCACAGTACTTCGATTAAATGCTGAAAGATGTGGAAGCCCTAACGCCTTTTCTAAAGTATATTCTTTCATTTATATTCCTCCGTTTATTTAATGCTCTTTAAACCCAAGTCTTCTTCTCCCTATCCTGGGCTATAAGTCTAGTGAGCTTTGTGTATTCTATTGTCTGCCTTGAATCTGATACTTTCCTAATAAATTTTACCATATTTTCTAAACATTTTGTAATTCGTTATATCAAACTACTCATTCGTTTTTTCGACATACTTCATTATTTTTCTAGCAATATTATTAAAAACCCTTTCTTCTTTATATCTTGCCTTTCTGTAATTATTTCACTTTTGCAAATCACCTCATTAAAGTGTAACCTTATTTTTTTACTGGCGTCTTTTAAACGCCAGTAAATACATTAGTTTCTATTTTCCAAACCCTCTCATTACAGTCATTAACACTTCCACATTCCTTCTATTCCCACACAAGCCGACAATCAGCCACGCCAACCAAGCTGTCCATAAACACCTCATTCAACCGATCCTCCACCTGCTGTCTGGTAACGCCTTTCTTCAGGATAGCCTGCAGGAATCCGCCGCCACCGGCGCCGCAGACGAGTTTTCCGTCGATCAGTTCCTCGATGCTGCTGAAGATCTGCTCGATCAGGGTATTGCTGCTTCCGGCATCTACTTTTTTGCTCAGTTCCCAGTGGTAATCCAGAAGTTTTGCAAAGCCATCTACATTGCCGCGTTCCAGTTCAAAGCGCATCAGGGCTGCTGTTTTCTGGATCTCTTCCAGGGCGAAAAGGCTGTCTGGCTCGTTTCCGACGTAGCGTCCGACAACGTCGCGCAGAAGGTTACGGGCAAGTCTTCGCTGGCCGGTATAGATCAGAACAAATCTGTCGTCCAGTTCCTTCTTTGCCGCTTCCGGAATCTCTACATGCGTTACTTTGAGCTGCTGGTCGATTCCCGGCATGGAGGTGATATACTTCAGACCCGGTGTGATACCACCTACCTGATCCTGCCAGCCGCCACCGGTGGACATAATCTGCTCCATCGCAAGTACATGTGCATAGAGATCTTCTTCTGTGTATTCGATTCCCATGAATTCAAATACTGCTTTTACGCAGGCAGCAGAAAGAATGGAAGAAGTTCCAAGACCGGAGCCTTTCGGAACGTTGGTCACTTCAGAATGCATCTCAAAGCCGCCGCCAAGACGATCCAGCACTTCTTCCAAACTGCTTCCCTCTTTTGGAATGATTCCGCAGGCAAGGAGGCATGCTTTCTGCAGTGCAAATGGGTCGAACGGATCTCCTGTAGCCTGAAGCGGTTCGATAGTATCAAACTCTCCATGAACATCCATATCACGGCTGTCAAAAACGATCTTTTTCTCGCTGATCTTTTCTAAGGTAACTTCTACCGGTTTCTGGCCGTTCAGAAGAATCGCTACATTTAATACTGTTCCACCATTTTCGTTGCAGTATGGCGGGGTATCACTCCAACCGCCGCCCCAGTTGACACGAAGCGGTAATTTCACCGTGTGCTTATCAGTAACAATTCTGGCGTTTTCGTTATAGGATAAGTTTTTGATTGTGGAAGCCAGAACTTCTGACTGAATAGTGCGGAAACATTCCTGAACCTCATCCTCGTCATTCAGGATTACTCCCAGATAATAGTGAAGACGCATCTTCTCGCTGAAATCTGCCTTTTTGATCCGTCGCTCCAGCCATTCCTTCTGGATCTTGGTCAAAGAGTTGATCTTTCTCAGTTTGCCTGCAGGTACTTTGTTTCTGATTGCTTTTGCAATCTCGTCCATTGCCACCAGATCTGCCATTCGCTTGTTCCATGCAATAATCGCATCCGGATCCGCGTCGTTAAATCCAGAACAAAGAGATTTCTTCGGTGCCTCTTTCCATGCTGAAAGATCTGCTCCATTATCCCCGTTTACAATCGCATACAGGTTTAATGCTGCTCTCACAGCCTCCTCAATCGCATCTTTCTCCGGATATAACGCAGCTGACCATAATGTATGAGAATCGTCTTCCCACAGTTTCACGCCAAGATTCTTTTCAACCTTGTCCAGATCTGTTCCGAACAGTTTATTTTCTTTCGGGTTATCATTTACGCCAAAGATACGGACAATAAATTTCCCATCTCTCTGCTTCAATCCATGCATGACAACATTATCCGGGATTACTTCGTCGTGGATATCAATGTAGGAAAGTACGCAATGCTCACCTACTTTTGCATCTCCATGCACATAAGAAACTTCAAGGTAGCAGTCCTTTCCAATATCAGCTCTGCTGCTTAATACACTGTTGTATCCTGCGGTCTCACTGCCTTTAATACTGCTTCCAATCAGGCGGCTCCAGCCAAGTTCACGATACTCATCCACTCCGCCACTCATCAGTTCCAGAATCTCTCTGGTTTTGCCAAAATGGATGAATTTCGCCGGTGCCAGACGGAGCAGCTTCATTCTGTACGGACGAAGCACATTCCATACACGCTCTCTTGCCTCTGTCAGTTCCTGGCAGAATTCTCCTTCCGGTTTTTCCTGATAAAAAGCTTCCAGAGTAGAATCCTCTGCCAGCGGATACAAAAAGTCTGCATAAAGAGAAAGTCTGGTCTTTTCGTTTACATGTTTATCGTAATCTGCCTCTGTCTCGATCAGAGAATATAAGGATTTCATCATATCTGTGCTGAAAATAAGAGCACCTGTGTCGATATCTACGCAGTCAGATTCGTTTACAGCTCCTACTTCACGCAGAACTTCTACAGATTTCTTTTGCAGACAGCACTTTACATTTCCATTCTCGCCATTCAGGTAAACTCCGTGGTTTTTGCCTGTTTCTACATGTTCCTTAAAGGAAATTGCAGCTGCACCGATATTGTTGTAGTCAATCTGAAGCGGATTGAACAGCAGCAGAACATCTCCAGATAACAGAACCATACCTTCACGGATACGTGACGGCACAGAACTCATACAGATCATAAATTCATCAAACAAAGTGGAGTTGCGTCCATTCGGCAGTGCATGAGGTACCGGCGAAAAAAGCTTGCCCAATGCAGAATACTGAGGCACACGCTTGCTGTCACCATCAGAATGAATGACCAGTATGCGAAGACCGTCAAAGGATTCTTCCTGCTCATGCAGGTATTTCAACACTTCCAGAGTCGCTCCACCAGAACCCACACGTTTCCCATCGCGGTCCGGGATTGCAACAAAGGTGGTCTCCTTCGGGAGGAAATTCTTACGCTCCTCTATCTGCTTACGAAATCCCTCTGCCTGCTACTCATTGGAAGCTGTCAGAATTACATAGTCCCATTTCGGGAAATTCTTAAGTTTCAATGAACGGTTATAGTCATCCCAGCAATCCCTGTATGCCTGGGATAAAAAAAGTGAATATAGATTCTTCATATGTAATGTTCTCCTTCGTCATCTATGTTATTCATCATTAATCTACAGATTGCTCCAAATTATTCTGCAAAAAATCATACAGCATTTTAAACTCTGCGATTTCCATATATGAGGCTTTATAACCTGTTCTTATCAATTTATCTTTTATAGAAAATCTCACAGGTTTATCTGGTTTCAAAACTGTTGATATGGCTCCAAATTGTACCTTATCTGCATAAAATTCCTGAATGTCTTTATCTTTTGCCCAACATTCCTTTCGTAATTTCTCATATTTTTCATCTGAAATACACTCTCTGTACTTTAATGCATCCTCAAATACTTCCCCATATGTGATTTTTGCACATTCCAGCAAAAGTTTCTCAATTGCTCCGCATCCATTTGTCGGGAACAGATGCAACTTACAACACAGCTTATGCTCATAGGCTTTCACCATATTATCCTGATAAATGAAATGTTCTTCTTTTAACTCATCCTTCAGCTTTTTGCTAATGTGAGCTGCATCTTCTTTATCTGTATCAGCAAATAGGAGAAAACCGCCAAAATTTTTATATTCATCTCGTATGTCTATAATTGCAATTATAGAACTTACTTTTTTTGCAAGGTTGCTGCATCCTCCAGCCATTTTAACCGCCACACCTACGTTATTTTTATAGTAAAACGTCGGACTGTCCTGTCTTTTTAATTCTCCTTTTCCTGTCGGATATTTGCCTATCATATCTTTAAACAATTCCGGAAGATGATCTACCTTTTCATACTGTGTATAGCCTAAATATTTCTCCAGTATCGCTTCCAACAAGGAACAATCCGTAATGCCTTCCGCAATCAATACATAATATTTTTCTACATTCATCGTATATCAAATCCAATCTCGGTTCTTAAATCCAAAAGTTTCTTTCCACTATAACGCCTTGTCACAGACTGTTCTTCTGAATTTCTAATATGATAAAATGCAATATCGTCCAACGTATCTCTACAATCCTCCAGCAAAACATCTATAGTTTCCAGACTATGTGTAGTAAGAAACAGCTGAACATTATTCTTTTCACATACAGATAACAACTTACTTATAAAGTGTTCCAATGCTTTATTATGAATGCCAGTCTCAACTTCATCAACAAGTAATATTCCATCTTTTGCCAACAAAGCCGCTACAGCAATATAAAATGCCTTGTACATACCATTGCCATAATCATATAATGTAAGCGGTTCTTTGCCTTCCTTAAATAACTTAATCACCCTTTTTGAGCCAACAATCTCAAAATTAGTAATCTGATCATCAAAAATCTGCAATATTTCTAACAGTTCCCTGCGTAAATTTTGGTTCAATACCATATCTACGTCCTTAAGAAAACGTTCAGTCCTATCGAATCTCGATGAAGAAATATATTTACATGGTACTTGAAGCTTCAGTTTATTATTCTGACCATGTCGTATTTTCACACTATAATGATTTCCAAGATCTTCAAAGTTCATCCTGTAACAATCATGCATTGTCTCTTCTCCAGAATAAAAATACTCAAAGTCTAATTGAAAAATATTTCTAATTCCTTCACTTGTATCTTTTTCAATTATCTGTGATTTATCATAGGTTATCTGTGTATGCAGCTCTCTGATATCAGAATCAAATTTCGATCTTAAAAATATAACAGGTTCACATCCGATTGCAAACATGGAATCAAAAAATTCCGGGCTAAATTTATAATATCTCGAAGACAATGTATCCAATAATAACTCTACATCATTAGCATCATTAAAAAGTCCAGACAAAATAATCGCCTCTAAAATTGATGTCTTACCACAATTATTAGGACCTGCCAAAACATTCACTCTCTTTAAATCTTTCAACTTTAAGCTTTCCAGTCCCCTGTAACGTCCAATTTCAAATTCGCTTAACATATTAACTCCATTCTTGTCTTCCATAGCGGTTTGATACGCTTTATTTTAGATTATTTATTCTGCAACTACAATAAAAACATGTCGAATCTTTTATTAATCTTCCCCTGTCTGCAATTTTGTCTAACAATTACTTTCAGCCTCCTTAGTATGTCCCAATTATCTATTTAAAATTAAAGTTTAGGCTTACCAATTAATTTAACCATGCCACATGTAAAAATTCCCGTCAACGCACTACATACAAGATTTTGAATCCCTTTCATTTTAGCCAACAGACCACATAACTGTACAACAACTTTAAGCGTATCTTCCGGTTTTTCTAAGATATCATTATAATTCAAAGTAGATATATATGTACACGTAGCAACTCCAACTACACATAAAGTAAATAATACACAGTATGCCCATTTTGGCATCCTGTCTGTTATGGTAAATTTTACTGGCGTTCTGGCATATTGTATTTCCTTTTCATTAATTTCTTTATCAGAAAGCGCAAAGCGAAATTGTGCCTTTTCTGTTTGGTGTGTCTCCATATTGGGGCGACACAATATTTCTATTTTATTTTGTTCTGCCATTGCCGCATCCTGAGTACTCAAAAGCCCTAATATTTTATTGGATTCATGAAAATCAATTCCAATATATTGCATAGGATTTTTATTAAAATCTGGTATGTAATATGTAAAACGCAATGTATATTCTTTACCTGATTTTAAACAAATCTCATTATCTTTTATCTCTACTTTGTTATTTACTATCTCTAATTTCGTAAAAATACTATAATACTTCGCAAAACGTATCTGTTTTCCTAATTCGCGGACTGTTTTTATCCATGAATCGCTACTTTTGTTTATCAACGACTCTGAAATTTCACTCCCACATATGACCAGTATCCCTTCTGCGGGCTTGTTGCCCTCATCTCTTCCTGGTTCCAGTAAACGACGGATTTTATTATTTGTTATATTATTAAGTTCCCTGCAAAAGTCTTGTGGACAGTCCACATGACAATACTGTTCTAACCTAACCGTATAATAAATCTGATCCTCTAACTTATCCATATTCTGCAGTGTTCCAAATCTCAGTGGAATATAATTTCCCAGCTCATCGTTGAACAAAATCATGACCTTTTTTTTAATAAGAGCACTACTATGCAAAATACCTGCTGATGAATCAACTATACTATTAATATTCGCATCTTTATATTTTAAATCATACGTCATTGTTTCAGGAAAATACAATATAGTTAAAATCATATTTAAATAGGCACTGCGATTTCCTGTAATAAATAAATATAACATTTCCACCCTCCCACACATTTTAGCTATTTTTCATGACTCTTCGTTCTTCGTATTCCTCTCCTCGGTCTCTTCGTTTCCAATAAAAGACTGTTCCAATCCCATTTCCCGTATTTTATCCAGCCAATCATAAATCATTGTTTTTGAATAAACAGGATTTCCATTCTCATCCAACATTTTTTCAAGAGCACTTGCCAGCAATGCATATTCATTTTCCAATTTAATATTAAATACCCCTGGATCATCCGTATTTATTGATACCCATACCTGAGGAGATTCATTTAATTTTTCATTGTCAAAAGTAAGTCCATTATTGTAGAACTTAGTAATCGGATGTTCATCATATCGTGAAAATGGTCCAATCATCACATTTGATGATGGATTTGTCTCAATTGCAAGCCCCCTCCGTGCAATTTCTCTTTGCATTCCCTTCTGCACAAGTTTTGCTGCTTTAATATACTCTTCATTAATTTTAATCATTACATTTTTTTTACCTTCAACACGCACATTTGCATTGTAATGATAAAAATGATATAAAATAGCAGCTTCTGTATTAAATCTTTCTTTTCCATCCGTCGGAAATTTTTCATTTACTGCATGTAATTCATATGAAGTTTGAAATTGTGAATTAACTGAATAGAACCCATCCCGGTACAATTCTGGTGCATCACCACGTAATTTCCATGCATCAAAATACGCATGAATATTAAAATTTAATACCCCTTTATAATTAGTCTTATTCTTTTTCTTCTGAATAGCCTGAATATATGCATTATCCATAAATTGTCCATATACTCTTTCAAAGCATTTATGGTATTCAAGTTCAATCCATGTCTTCAGATTGTCAAATCCTGCAATCTGATAACGCTCAAGCATATGATATAACCAAACAATATTATCGAGATAATCTTGCTTTGGTAAGGATATAGAATATCTTTTCAGTTTATACCATTTTTCTACATCAATCCCCAACGCCAATGCATGTCCAAGTCGATCTCCACAGTCCAAATTCAAAAAAAGTACTGCTTCATCAATTGCCCGCATTCCATCAACAACGTCAAGAAAGTCTTCACCCACATGATATGTTGCCCGTAATTGAGGAAGACTCTTATATCCACGGTCTGTAAATTTATATTCTGTATTTTCCTGAAGTGTTCGAAAACTCTGAGCGAAAACTTCTGGTCGACATCCTATCTCATTCGCCGCTGCATCAATCCCTCTTACTCGTTCCGCTACCTCAGGATAGTTATTACGAAAGCCCAATATTGCTTCTGTTTTTTTAAAAATTTCTCTTCTTAACTTTTCATGTCGATAGACGCAATGTTTTTCATCAATTTTTTCTAAATCTCTCTTTTTAATAAAATGGAATACATAGTAGTATTTATTTATATCTGCCTGAATAGCTTCATCCAAAAAACAAATTTCCTGAAAATTTCTCCTTGCACTGTCATATGGAGATAATCGTATTTCAAGTTTCTTAACCTTTTGTTCAAAACAAGAACTCACTGCTGCCCGTGCTTTCAGTTTTTCCCAAAATACTTCATTGGCAAAAGCTCCTGACCGTCTCTGATATATCGAAAAATTCTCAAATCCAAGCCAGTCATTAGACTGTACCATTTCACCGCGAAGTCTTTCTTTTATTATTAAATATGCATAAAAAAAATTATATACTTGCGCATTCCATGAACTGTCTTCCTTCTTTATATGTCGGAACATTTCATATAAAAATTTTCTTTCACCCTCAACATAAAAATTACTTTTTGCATCAAAAACAGTAGAATATCGGACATAATTTAACATATAATCTTTTTCGCTTCCAGAAATATCACTAATCGCCCTCTGAATATCATCTACATGCCACCGCATTATATCATAATTATTTAGGTACAAAACCACTTTTTTATATGTAATATCCTTCCATAGTTTCCTGTACTCTTCAATATCAAGAAGCCTGTGGCAATCTCTCAGTTTTATTTTCTTTTTTGCTTTAAACATGGCACATAAAATATCACTCAATTTTATATATGATGTCCCTGTATTCGGCAAAAATTCATCCCATCTCTCACCTTCTCTCAGTATATTTTCTAACGCAAACATATATCTTTTCAGTTCTACAGATATATGCTCAAAATTTTCTTCATATCCATCAAAAGGTGTCGTTAAAACATCCAGCAGACTCCAGCCACGACGCTTTTCAACTATTTCTTCAGGGATACTTCCTTTAAGCTTCTTTGCCCACGGAACAAGCTTTGTCCACTCAATATAATATTTTCCTATCTCAATTTCTTTCTCTGTTAACAGAGAATATAAATACAGACGAATCAGTGCTGCCTGAAGACATGATTTCTTTAAATCACCCTCTGCATTTTCTTTACCACTGCTCCACCACAACAATCGTGGATTCTCTTTCATATTTTCCAGCGAAGTCTGATTCTGTACTTGCCCTACATGATTCATCATCCAGATCCACGAAATTTGAAAATAAGGAGCTGCTCCCCATAAATGAAAATGATTCTCTGCCATTCCTTTCTCTGTAATCTTCTTTAACTGAACATTATTATGTCCGATAACAAAAGGCCATCCAAAATTCTTACAATAACACCCATTTCTCAGATCCTGCATTGCAATAAAAGCCGCTACAAAGAATTCTTCGCCAAGATCCTGAGTCGTTGTCCGCCAACGAAGTATATTCTCATAACGAACTCTGACCTCATTGTTTTTCCATATCAAAATTTTCTCTACAAATCTGAACAAAAGTTCAAATGCAGAAATGGTGCAGCTAATTGTATTATCATAATCACTTACACAATCGTTCTGCGATGATTCACTGATTCCATCCAGAATATTTCGCACTTCTGTATCACTATATTCAGTCATATAGGTATGAACAACGTGTTCTATTGTTTCGCGTCGCAAATCTCTGCAGTTCATTTGCCCATTTAAGAAATTCTGATATGGAAGACGCTTTAATAAAACTCTGAGTATGTGAGATAATTCAACCATTTTACAATCTTTTCCTTACAGCATTTATCAGATTTCAAACAAGCTTTCAAGACTATTATCAGCTCTACTTGTTCTTTTGATCCATATATTTTCATGATGATCAAGTATCTGTGCAGTAAAGCTGTTATATTGTTCTATCTCTTTTTCTTCTAAATTTCTAATTTTTTTAATGAATGGACAATTTTCAAAGGCTTCTCCAAAAAAGCTGTCTTTATAATATTCATCATTTTTTTGTAGCTGACGTTCTATTTCTTCTAAAAGTTCCCTGAAACAATCATATAATTCTGTATACTCAACCACTTTTCTGTTTGATCCTCTTTGATTTCTGGCCAATCGTTTAATCAGATTATAGTACATATCTGTCGAATATGCGGGAACTACCATTCCTCCATACTCTTTTGTCCATTCAAACATGCTACGATAAAATCCTTTATTTTTCTTTATTTCTTCGCAAATGATCATATAATCATTTTCATCCAGTTCACCTATTTCCTTAAATTTTTCCCTTCTTTCCATTCCCTGATCTGAATCATAATCTCGAATCATTCCGTCAACTGCCTTAATAAAATCCAGCACCCTATCTTCAAGCATAAATATATTATTTATAAAATTCATCACATTATAGGTTAAAGTTCCTTTCAGGATGATCTCACCTAAAAAGTTAACCTCAAACAAACTATTTACATTCTCTTTATCTTCCTGCATTATATTAATTTCAGAACTACTATCAGCTCTTTGAACACGTATAGTATCCCTCAGTTCAAACACAGTTTCATAAGATAAAAACAGAGTCAGTAAGAACAGGTCTTCCAGCTTATTAACAACAACTGCTATCTTCTTTCTATACTTTTCTTTTTTGTTTTTGTCCCTTCTGTTTCTATCTATCATAACATAAATTTTATCCAATTCAGAGTCTAATTTATCAGTTACTTTGTATTCAACATCATCTATGGCACACGCTTTTGCTGCTCCTGCAAAACAGCTGTCCTCCAACCATATCATTTGTCCAGATACCAGGAGTGGCATCATGTTTTGCGCCCAACTACCCGCTACTGATTTTCCTAGCAGTAACCTTAACATAATATAGTTACGATTTTTCAGATTTTCTAAATCATCTCTTTTTAGTGCATATTTATATCGATAAAAGATCTTCGTTAACGTAAGAGAATACATGGCCAAAATCACATGAATCAACCTTTTATCGTATATCTGCAGTCTTCCTATACAATAAATACTGTGTAATAATTCCCCATAACTATATCCAAAGTTTTCATATCCCTCCCTCAACTCCGTTTCTATATTTTTCAACCAGTCTTCTATATAAGTTTTATTTGTAGCAGACCTCTCAAACATTGCCACGATCTCCGGACCTCTTCTGCGAATATCAGTCTCACTTAATCGAATAAATATATTCCCCTCTTTTTCTGGTAGTTTTTCATCCGTATAGCGAAACAACAGATCATCCATACTTCTTCTATAGTTAAGATCTAATATCTCAAGGAAATCCTCATTTTCTTCTTCTAAATCTGGCATAAAATTACGAAAGATCCAAAGGTTATTCAGTTCTCGCAAACTTTCTGGTTCCATAAAATGTCTCTTCATGCCTTCAGAATCATATCGAACAAACGTCTTATTCCTTGCAAGAATAAACATTGCCTGTTTGATTGGATATGCACCATCATGCCCCATTTTATCTCTAATCGTTACATTTGTCACTCTGTTTCTATCATAATCCATTTTCTTAAGAGATGGTAAATAGACCCTTGCATAAGACGGAATAACCTTTTCCATATACTGATCTGCAAGAGATGCTGCATACTTTTTCTTTTCATCATTATAATCTTCTTTACTGTCAATAAATACTTCTGCGAAATGTTTCTCGCAACACAATTTCATCTGCTCATGATTTACAGCTACAAGTATGATTAAACGTTCTATCTTTAAATATCGCTGGATTTTTTCAAGTATTTCAAAACCCGACTCGATATTCATATCAATGTCATCAATCGCAATTACCAGAAATGTTTCGTAATCTCTTGCATTTTCTGCACTGAGTTTATGACTTTTTAACTGTACATAACGCTTGACAAGTTCCTGGAATTTTCCCTTAATCTCTGCACTTCTGGCCAAGGCTCTCAAGTTAGAAACGGCTGTCTCTATAGAAAAACTTTCATCCTGACTTCTTTGCTTTAATTTCAAATGTTTCTGATATATGTTGGCAAATTCATTATATAAATCTCTCATTTCATAAGAATATGAATCTGAGGAATCTTTTTCATCTTCTTTCAAAAATTCAATCAACATTTTGGCTAAAATTGCTTCAAAAATATCTTCCCCTTTTTCAAGAAGTGATGCATCAATCCAGTCAATACTGATAAAATTCACCTTTCTGGATCTGTCCTTTTTATTATAAACAGTGTATTTTTCAGGGACGCATTCCTCGTTGCAATTGTCTCTTAAGCCCTTCATAAACGACAACATAGCAGATGATTTCCCCGTACCTCGGCGTCCCATAAAAGTAACTATATTGTCAACATTTTCCTGATAATTACTCTCTGTTTTTCTCTCAAGTTGAAAGTCAACATATTCCTGTACTATCATATATGACCGCTGGTATACTCTGTGAAATAATGATTTATCAAAATCACATCTCTTTTCATGTACTTCGCCCCTATGACCTGCTGTGATAATCACAGAATTCTCGTTATTTTTACCTGTCACATTCTTATCCATACGTTTCTCCAATACCTCTATATTCTTACGATTTGTCTAAATCTGTGTCCTTCCATCGCGCTTTTAAAGTATGTTTTTAACTCTGCCAGTTCTTTTTTATCAAAAAAGTCATTATTAAATTTACTGTTTTCAAAATCTTCGTTAGCAATTATATCTGGAGACTTTATCTTTGCATACTCTTCTTCTCCAATATACCCTCTATATTCTCTCGGCATCTCCGCCAATATCCGTGCACATTTATAGAAATATTCCAACTCTAATGGTTGTATCCATCCACTTTCTACTTTTTTTTCTAAATGCTGATATAGCTGATAGAATTTCTCACAAGCATCTTTATACGTTTCTTCATAATACAATCTGCACGCTATCTTGAACTCCAAACGGTAGTTGTTCCTAAACGCCACATTTCGCATTTCATCGTACATAATCCACGCCCTGTGAAAATCTTTCTTGTCAACTTCATAATAGTGACCTAAAGCGTAGCACAAAAAAACCTGATGTCTTTGACCTTGTTCATCTACCATTGCATTATGCAAATATATGCGTGCATCTCGCTCTGTTTCGCGCTCTGCAACACCCGCTAATCCAGCCAGAACATCTCCTATTGAAAAATTCTTATCATAATTTAACCGATGAGCTTCCTCTACCAATCTTTTTGTATTCAAATACAACCTTAAAGAGCCTTCCCTTGCTATCCTGTTGATCTTGCGTCCAATATTTAAATATGAAAATTTCTTATAACGACTCCCTCTAAATTTACTTCCATCTAAATAAATTTGCCCCATAAGTTTTATAAATTCATTTATGCGCTGTAATTTTTTCTCTGAACTAAATTGGGTAACAAATAAATGTGTTGTATAGTCCAAAAATGCATAATCACAGTTTACAAAAGCAGCATAAACTTTTTTCAGATCAGCAGCAGTATCTATATCTGGCAACAATTGATCTTCGATTTTCTTTCCAAATATCATTCTTTTATTTTTGCCTGATAAATCCTCATTATCTGTCAGATCAATTTTTGTTGTTATATCTGCCTCCAGTTTATTACAGTCCACCGCATCTGTCAGTATGATATTATAGCTAACTTTTTGATCATCAACCATATCATCTGCATATTCTACAATATATTCTCTCACATATACACCACATAGCATCCAAAACTCTTTTATATACGCTGCCGGCACTGCCTGATTCTCTCTTCGTATAATTCTGACAGAATGCAAAATTCCCATAGTTTCCTTCTCCTCAAATCTAAAATTTTCATTTTTACAGTTAAAAATATTCTACCATAAACATAATATGTTGGCATTAACTATTTGTAAATTTTCATTTCTTTTTTCTTAATTTTCAGCATCACCACACCAGTGCCTACCCCAATCACACCCCCAACCGTATTCCCAAACAAATCATCCAGCTCCAAAATCCCCCATCCAGTAAAATACTGAATCAGCTCAATCGCCAGCGACAATCCCAACGCAGCAACCCACACTCTCTTCTTCCGGAAGATTGCGTAAAGTCCCGTTCCGAAAGGGATGAAAAGCCAGATGTTGTTGATTACATCCACGCGGATCTTCCAGTTTGTCAGGAAGGTATGGGCATAGGAAAAAAGGACAAGATTGGCGCGGGTGTCGCCGGTTTCGCGGAACATCAGGGTTTCGTAGAAGATGAAGATTATATATGCCAGCAGTATAGTGCTCTTTAACTTTCGTGGAAACAGACAAAGAAGTATACACAGTATAATCCCGACTACAACTACCATAAATGGATAAGTATTCAATAGATTATCTACACACAGCTTAATTTTGCCGTTTCGGTTCAGGTAAAGTACAATATTATTGGCGTATTGTACTCCATATTGGCCTTTCGTTAACGATACGGGGCTGCCTAGTGAGTCAAAATACATATTTGTTTTCTCCGTCCCGTCACGATAATAAGTTCTCTTCAGGATTGTATAACCGGCAGTTGTGGCAACAGGTTCTCCATTTCTGTCCAAATAAGTTACCTGGTTGATACGGTCATATACATCATATGTATATGCTTCGCCTGCCTGTCCTGACTGCCGACAAACTGAATTACCATTTACATCAAAATAAAGCTTCTGTATAATACGCCCTTCCTTATCAAACAAACGCTCTTCCTGTGCAAAACCACTTATAATACAAATTGGAGATTTATCGATATCCAGATATATTATCTTTTTGACAGATCCTTCTTTATCTCTTTCCCGATGCAGACCATAATATCCATCTATACACATCACCGGCTTCCTGTTTGCATCATAATACATATCATCCAGAGCCTGACCCGTATCATCTAAAGAACGAACTATTATAGCATATCCTGATTGCGTTACCAGCGCATTTCCTTCTGCGTCAAGATAAGTAAGAACGTCTTCTTTCTTTCGATGTTCATAAGAGATTCCAAAATATCCCCAGCAAGCTGTCGGCTTTCCATTTTCGTCCAGGTAATATTCTTTCAGAACCTGACCTTCCTTATTCTTTTTCTGGACCAAAGTTGCGTAATGCTTGTCAATCGCATATGTAATTTCTCCGGACTCATTCACATAACTCGTTCTGGTAACATTTCCTTCCGTTGTTTCCACCTGAGTCAGTTCTTCTGAAACAGCCCCTTTGTCGTGATCGATTCCTTTTTCCGGAAATAAAAAATAAACAGAAAAAATCACAAACCAAAAGAGGACTACCCAAAAAATCCTGTATTTCAGCTTACGACTCAAATGATATGGTTCACATTTTCTGTCATTTCTAAAATATGTTCTCATAGATAATCCTCTTCATTACTTATGTTATAATGGCAGCTACTATTTTATCTGGTCTGACTGCTCTTTCTGATCAATCTCTGCCATATAAATCTCTGGTATATACCTTTTCTCTCACATCATCCAGACATGTATCGTATCTGTTGGCAATAATCGCCTGACTCTGTGCTTTGAAAGCTTCCAGATCATTCACTACTTTGCTTCCAAAGAAAGTGCTTCCATCTTCCAGTGTTGGCTCGTAAATGATCACAGTTGCACCTTTGGCTTTGATTCTCTTCATGACACCCTGAATGGAAGACTGACGGAAGTTATCGGAGTTGGATTTCATGGTAAGACGGTAAACTCCAACTACTACCTCATGTTCTTTCGTTGCGTCATAAGCATCATTTGCCTCATAAGCTCCTGTCAGTTCCAGAACACGATCGGCAATATAATCTTTACGAGTTCTGTTAGACTCAACAATTGCTTCAATCAGATTCTCCGGAACATCTGCATAGTTTGCAAGCAACTGCTTCGTATCTTTCGGAAGACAGTAACCGCCATATCCGAAAGATGGGTTGTTATAATGAGTTCCAATACGTGGATCCAGGCATACACCGTTGATGATCTGCTGTGTGTTCAGTCCCTTCATCTCTGCATATGTATCCAACTCATTAAAGTAAGATACACGCAGTGCCAGATATGTATTTGCAAAAAGTTTTACCGCTTCTGCTTCTGTGAATCCCATAATCAGAGTATCAATATCCTCTTTAATCGCGCCTTCCTGAAGTAAAGCTGCAAAAGTATTTGCTGCATTTACCAGTCTTGCATTCTCTACATCAGTACCAACAATAATACGTGACGGATAAAGGTTGTCATATAATGCCTTGGATTCACGAAGGAATTCCGGACTAAAAATAATGTTGTCACAGTGATATTTCTCACGGACAGATGTAGTAAATCCAACTGGGATCGTAGATTTAATGACCATAATTGCTTCCGGGTTATACTGGATTACCAGTTTAATTACAGACTCTACAGCAGAAGTATCAAAGAAGTTCTTCTTGCTATCATAGTTTGTCGGTGCTGCAATTACAACAAAATCTGCATCCTTATATGCAGCCTCCGCATCCAGAGTTGCTGTTAAATTTAAATCTTTCTCAGCCAGATATTTCTCAATATACTCATCCTGAATCGGAGATTTTCTCTGGTTAATCAGTTCTACTTTCTCCGGAATGATGTCTACTGCCATTACCTCATGATGCTGAGATAAAAGTGTTGCTATAGATAAACCGACGTATCCTGTTCCTGCTACTGCAATCTTCATTTTCATATTCTCCTTATTATTTATAAAATTCTTTATACCACTCTGCAAACTTTCTTAAGCCTGTTCTCAGACTGGTTTGTGGTTTAAATCCAAAATCTTCCTCCAGTGCAGTTGTATCTGCATATGTAACCGGAACATCTCCCGGCTGCATCGGCACTAACTTCTTGTGTGCTTCAAAATCATAATCATCTGGAAGAACTCCTGCGCGAATCAGTTCCTGCTGCAGAATATCCACAAATTCAAGAAGATTTTCCGGATGGCTGTTACCAATATTATAGACCTTATATGGAGGAATCGGTAACCCGTCTTCTCCTGTCACTTTCTCCGGTGCAGCCTGCATTACACGCTTAATTCCCTCTACAATATCATCCACATAAGTAAAATCACGTTTGCAGTTTCCATAGTTAAAGATCTGAATCGTATCATTATTCTTCAGTTTATTAGTAAAACCAAAATATGCCATATCCGGACGACCAGCCGGTCCATATACTGTGAAGAATCGAAGCCCTGTTGATGGAATATTATAAAGCTTCGAATATGCATGTGCCATCAGCTCATTTGATTTTTTTGTTGCTGCATACAAAGATACCGGGTTATCTACTTTATCCTCTGTAGAATATGGAACCTTTTTATTTGTTCCATAAACAGACGAACTAGATGCATAAACTAAATGTTCCACTCCTATCCGTCCGTTATCATAAGAATGCCGACAAGCTTCAAGGATATTGTAAAAACCAATCAGGTTTGATTCAATATATACATCTGGATTTGTAATAGAATAACGCACACCTGCCTGCGCAGCTAAGTTCACTACTACCGCTGGTTTATATTCTTCAAAAATCTGATCAATAAGTGCTTTATCCGCGATAGAACCTTTTATAAACTTCCAAGAAGATTCTGGATTCTGTTCTGCCAGTTTCTTAATTTGCTGTAAACGATACTCCTTGATAGATACATCATAATAGTCATTCATATTGTCGATGCCGATGATGTGTACCGAATGCACTTCCTGCAAAAATGCCATTACCAGATTTGCTCCAATAAACCCTGCTGCACCTGTTATTACAATTGTCTTATTTTTTAATTCAATATTAGTTTTTCTCATTATTATTTCTCTCCAAAACAAATCCATCCGTATTTGTAAGTCCGTCAATTATTATATTCATATCTTCTCTCATAGAATAAAAGGTCTCTATTTCATCTTCTGTCCATGATTCATCCGGCTCCTCTGTCCCTATTGAAAGTCCTACTTCCATATCATTTAAATGACCAACCAGAATATCTGAAGCTTTACCAAAAGTATAAGTAAATAATTCTTTTTTATCTTTATCAGAAAACTGACAATAGAATTTTACTTCGCCTGAGTTTTCATCTGTTTCTACTTTCAGATATTTTTCCCATGTTACAGGATATAACAGCTGTGCATACGGTGTATCTATTTTCATACAGCTCTGTTCAAGTTCTTCTTGCGCTGTTTCTTCTGCCTTTTCTTCTAATGTCATACTTGCTACTACATTATCAATAAGATCTTCCTGAGTAGAAGTAAGTCTTTCTGCCTCTGATTCACTGATTCCAAGTGCTGTACTGAAGATATTTTTTGTAAGGCTGACTTTTACCAGATTGTCTTTTTTGTCTTTTATCTTTCCAATGTAAGTTCCCTGGTCTCCATCAAAATACAGTGAAAACAATTCTATATTCTTTGTACCTCCAATATCAGCCAGAAATGTAATCCTATACGGTTTTGTTTCTGTATATTTAACTTTAATATTGTCTACAGCTTCTTCATTATATGTCAAGTCTGCAATTGGCATTTCAATTTTGTTCAAAACCAGTTCCTTTTCTGTATCTTTCGAAATATCCTGTGAAGCTTCTTTTGTTGTTTCTTTTTTGGTTTCTACCTCTTTATTATTTAATATGAGCACAAACTGAGCAATTACGATTACAGCTAATACGCAAATAATCGCTATAAATACATGTCCTTTTTTTCTGTTCTTTTGTTCCATATCGTCCATCTCCCTATTTCGTATATCAGTTTCAGCCGAATTCTCTTCGTTGTCCGTTGCACACCACGCGGAGGTACTGATTCTGTGCAACACTCCCCGCCTGACAGCGGGGAGGTTAAAACCTTATTTCTTCATTACCATCTTGCAGTCATCTCCAAAATAGTAAACTCCTGCTTTGATTTCCGGATAGTCTTTTACATGCTCTTCTGTGATTGTCTGATTTCCTGACTGTTTCAGTTTTCCACTGTAGCATACAT
>JAFEHB010000489.1_pt1 | contig 27661 bp, 24 predicted proteins | sample 9267121 | NCBI WGS metagenome assembly JAFEHB01 (sample SAMN17103336, study PRJNA684904) | human gut metagenome | isolation source: diarrhea sample from child under the age of five | host: Homo sapiens | place: South Africa: Mafikeng, Mafikeng Provincial Hospital | collected 2019-09 | reverse complement strand
CATTTTCTCAATTTTCATAACTTCAAAGCAGTCGGGTTCACATCTTAAGGAATAAGAAAATGTTAAAACCATATGAATATAATCGAATTAAATACCTGACCTTTGACCTGGTCAATGTCTATCACTCTGTCAATGATAAATCGACAGTTGAGGCAGTTTACGCCCAAGTCGCCACAGAAATTTTGCAAATCGCTGAAAATGCTGACAGTCTTGTCAGTGAAAATAATCTGTCAGTAAAAGTTGCTATTCAAGAATACTTATCAGCCATTGATAATCCTAAATTATCAAGAGAGCAAGCTGAAAAATTACTGACAGAACTTAAAACTTTAGTCGAAGCTTTTCATTTACCGAGCGAAGCTCAAATGAAAAAAGCTTTCAAAAAAGTTAAAAAGTTAAAAATTCCAGCGACAAGTCAATGGGATTTACGTGATGTCACTTACTTTGCTTGGAATGAAGTTTCAAGCGGCCGAAAATATCTTTTGACCGCTGACGGGCGTGGTTTCTATGGCAATATCTCTGGCAGTATGAAAAATATCTGTGCCATTTGCCAAAAAACAAGTATTGTCACTCAATTTCTAGCGACAACAAAAAGGGGTGCTGACGGGACCTATACTAAAAATGGCACCTATATCTGCTTAGATTCTGAACAATGTAATCAGCAAATTCAAGCCAAAGAAGGCTTGGAGCATTTTTTAGAAATCATTAAAGAAAAATAAAAATTTAGAAGTATCTTGTAAAAAAACAAGAATTCTGCTAAAATAAAAACAAGTTGACGAGGAGTAATAGAGCAAGACTTATAGAGAGAACACGGTTGGTGAAAGTGTTCAGTCAAACTTTATGAAGGTTGCGTCATTTCAAGAAATAATTGCTGACAAAAGTCCTGTCAGTAATTATAATATAAAATGAGTGTCTGTCAGTAAATCTGTCAGGAATTTAGGTGGTACCGCGCGTGAGCGTCCTATTTTTAGGAGGCTTGTGGGCGGTATTTTTGATTGGATTTAGAAAGAAATTATATTCGTTTAGGAATATCAACTCTTACTCAATGACTAAGAGGAGTAAGTATTAAACTATTGATTAAAAAATTTTGGAGGAAGAGTAATGTCAAAAGTAAATACCGTTGTAAAAAAAGTGGCATATTCGACTGAAGGACTTTTATCAATAGGTGATATCCAAACAGTATTATTGACTGATTATCCAACTGTTTATTTTATTTATGATAAGGAAAATTTAAAATATTCGGTTTACGTTGGTGAAACAAATGACGTATTTCGTCGAACAAAGCAGCATTTAATTGAAACAAGAGAAGATTGGCAAGAATTAAATACTTCCCAATCTTCCCAAATGCTTATTTTGGGAAATGAGTTTTCAAATAAGTCAGTCACACTAGATTTGGAAAATAAATTTATGAATTATTTCTTGGGTGTGCCTTCGATAAAAAGTGATAAAGGTATCAATAATCGTAGAGGAAATCCACAAGGAAAATATTATACAAAAGAAAGAATAGATGAAATTTTTAAAGAGGCGTGGAAAAAATTAAATCATGAAGAACCTAACCTTTTCCCCGATTTTAAAATAATAAAAAATTCTGCATTATTTAAGTCATCTCCTTTCAAAGAGCTCAGCGAAGCTCAAAATAAAGCTCAAAAACAAATTATCATGAGAATTGAAGAAACAATTTCTCAAGAAAAAGATGCTCTAATACTTGTAACAGGTAATGCAGGGAGTGGAAAAACAGTTTTATTGTCTAGTGTTTTTTACAACTTACAGCTTGAGTCAAAAGGAGAGGACAATGTCCTTTTAAATGGATTAAAATCATTCGTGTTAGTCAATCATAATGAACAACTATCCGTTTATAAACAAATATCAAGAAAACTCGGACTTGACGAACAGCAGATAATGAAACCTAATTCATTTTTGAAGAAATATGAAGGAGAAGAAGTAGATATTGTTATAGTAGATGAGGGACATTTACTTGCGACTAGAAATGGCCAAGCTTTTCCAAAAAAATACGGTTCAACACAATTAGAAGCCTTGAAAAAAATTGCAAAAGTTGTGGTCTTAGTTTTTGATGAACACCAAATATTGACTGGCGAACAATTTGTGGATAGAGAAGAGATATCTATATTGATAAATGAGGCTAATTTAGAAAATAAATTAATTGAGCTACATGATCAACATAGAATGCAGATGTCGGTGAAAACAAATAATTGGCTAAATAATTTTATTTGGAAACATAAAATTAATGAAATTCCAAATGACGATAATTATGATTTGAAGATTTTTGATTCCCCCTCAAAAATGTATGAAGCTATAAGAAGCAAATCCGATGACGAGGCATACGGACTCTCAAGAATACTTGCTTCATATGATTGGGATTGGAAAGCAGATGGTCAGAAATGGTATGTAAAAATTAAAGATTTTTCGCTCCCTTGGAATTATTATTATACCAACACCAAAAACAATCTACCTTGGGCAGAAAATCCAAAATCAATTGCTGAAGTTGGAAGTACATTCACCATTCAAGGCTTTGATTTAAACTATGCAGGAGTCATCATTGGACCTAGTGTTAAATATGATCCTCAGAGAAAGGAAATATTTTTTGATGCAAGTGCTTCAAAAAATACAAAAGCAATCGAGAAAACACATGGGGGGAAAGCCATCAATCAGAACCTCAATAATGAACTTAATGTTTTATTGACTAGGGGCGTTTATGGGCTCTACCTTTATGCGTGTGATGAAAATTTACAAAATGCTTTACTTGAAGCTCAGAAAGGAAATTCTCAATGATTATTGATGATATAAATAAGTTTCGAGATGATAGAAATTGGCGTCAATTTCATAATGAAAAAGATTTAGCTATTTCTATCTCACTCGAAGCTTCGGAACTACTGGAACTATTTCAATGGAAAAGTGCGGCTGAGGGAATTTCAGATATTGAAAAAGTCAAAGAAGAATTAGCTGACATTTTGATTTATTCATATATGATGGCTGATAATTTGAATTTGGATGTTGATTCAATTATTAGAGAAAAATTGATAAAGAATAATAAGAAATATCCAATTAGTAAAAGCAAAAATAATAATAAAAAATATACTGAGCTATAAGAAGCAATCTATAAATTATACTGGAGAAATTAAATGAACGAACTAACCCCAAAATTCAACCCGACAGAGGTTGAAGCAGGACGCTACGAAAAATGGCTTGAAGCTGATGTTTTCAAACCTTCTGGAAATCCCGATGCAGAGCCTTATAGCATCGTTATTCCACCACCAAATGTGACAGGAAAACTCCACTTGGGTCATGCTTGGGATACAACTTTGCAAGACATCATCATCCGTCAAAAACGGATGCAAGGTTTTGATACGCTTTGGTTGCCAGGAATGGACCATGCGGGGATTGCCACTCAAGCAAAAGTTGCTGCGCGCCTTGCTGAAGATGGTATTTTACCACAAGACCTTGGACGTGAAAAATTCCTTGATAAGGTTTGGGAGTGGAAAGATGAATATGCCACAACAATCAAGGAACAATGGGGTAAAATGGGAATTTCAGTGGATTATTCTCGTGAACGTTTTACTCTTGATGAAGGCCTTTCACAAGCGGTTCGTAAAGTTTTTGTTCAACTTTACAATAAAGGTTGGATTTACCGTGGTGAAAAACTCATCAACTGGGATCCAAAAGCAATGACTGCTTTGTCAGACATTGAAGTCATTCACAAAGAAATTGATGGGGCTTTTTACCACATCACTTACCAAATTGAAGGAAGTGATGAGTTTGTTGAAATCGCCACAACACGTCCAGAAACTTTCCTTGGTGATACGGCTGTTATCGTCAATGAAAAAGATGAACGCTATAAACATTTAGTGGGCAAAAATGTTATCCTCCCAATCATTAATCGTGTCATTCCGATTTTGACAGATGACCATGCTGATATGGAAAAAGGAACTGGGGTTGTAAAAATTACACCTGCTCATGATCCTAATGACTTTGAAGTTGCGATGCGTCATGATTTGCCAATGATTAACATGATGAATAATGACGGAACCATCAATGAAAATGGTGGAAAATATGAAGGACTTGACCGTTTTGAAGCCCGCAAACAAATTGTTGCTGACCTCAAAGAATTGGGACAATTGCTTGATATAAAACCAGTCCGTCATGAAGTTGGGCACTCAGAGCGAACAGGAGTGGTTGTTGAACCACGTTTGTCAACACAATGGTTTGTCAAAATGGACGAATTAGCTAAGAATGCAATTGCTAATCAAGCAACAGAAGATGCAGTAGAATTTTATCCGCCACGTTTCAATGATACTTTCATGCAGTGGATGGAAAATGTTCATGATTGGGTTATTTCACGTCAACTTTGGTGGGGACATCAGATTCCGGCTTGGTATAATGAAGCGGGTGAAATGTATGTTGGTGAAGAAGCACCTGAGGGAGAAGGTTGGACACAAGATGAAGATGTGCTTGATACTTGGTTTAGTTCAGCTTTGTGGCCATTTTCAACAATGGGTTGGCCAGATGAAAATTCAGCAGACTTCAAACGTTATTTCCCAACAAGTACCCTTGTAACAGGTTATGATATTATCTTCTTCTGGGTTTCACGCATGATTTTCCAATCTTTAGAATTCACTGGTAAATCACCATTTCACAATGTTTTGATTCATGGTTTGATTCGTGACGAAGAAGGACGTAAAATGTCTAAATCGCTCGGTAACGGAATTGACCCAATGGATGTGATTGAAAAGTATGGAGCTGATGCACTCCGTTGGTTCCTATCAAATGGTTCTGCACCAGGGCAAGATGTACGTTTTTCTTATGATAAAATGGATGCCGCTTGGAATTTCATCAATAAAATTTGGAATGTTTCACGTTATATTTTGATGAATGCAGAAGATGTCAGCGCTGATGCTGTCTCTTCGGCTTTGACAAAAGTTGCAAATAAAACTGCTGGTAATGTCACTGACCGTTGGATTTTGACACGATTGAATGATACTGTTGAGCGCGTGACTGAACAAATGGATAAATTTGAATTTGGTGTCGCTGGTCATATTCTTTACAATTTCATTTGGGATGAGTTTGCAAACTGGTATTTGGAATTAACAAAAGAAGTTATGTTTGGTGAGGATGAAGCTGAAAAAGACATTACACGTGCAGTATTGCTCCATGTTTTAGATCAAGTTTTACGTCTATTACACCCAATTATGCCTTTCTTCACTGAAGAAATCTTTGAAAAATTACCGAACACTTCTGGTTCAATTGTTGTTGCCGAATATCCAAAAGTACGTCCAGAATTTAATGACGACAAGGCAAGCGAAGGTGTGGCGATGTTAATCGAATTAATTACAGCCGTTCGTAATATTCGTGCTGAGGTTAATACTCCATTGTCTAAAGCTGTCCCAATGTTGATTAAATCTGAACATGCAGATTTCTTGAATGCTGTTTCTCCTTATATCAGCCGTTTCACAAATCCTTCAGAATTAACAATTGCTAAAGACTTGGCGGTTCCAGAACAAGCGATGTCAGCGGTCATTACTGGAGCAGAATTATACTTACCATTGGCTGGTCTGATTAACATCGAAGAAGAAATTGCTCGACTTGAAAAAGAACTCGCCAAATGGCAAAAAGAGTTAGATTTAGTGAATAAAAAATTGGGCAATGAACGTTTTGTTGCGAATGCTAAAGCAGAAGTTGTTCAAAAAGAAAAAGATAAATTAGCTGATTATCAAGAAAAATTCGATACTGTGAAAGCTCGTATTGCAGAATTGAAAGAAAACTAATATAAAAACCCAGTAGCTCAAAAGCTACTGGGTTTTTTATTTCTACAAAATTATTAATAAAATACCACCGAGAATAAGAAGGGAATCCAGAAGGGTAGTCCCTTTTTTACTTGCATTTGTATGAGGATTGATACTCATACCTAAACCAAATTTTCGAGGAATCCAGAAATCAGTTTCTTTGCTGACCGTTTGTTCACCATATTTCTGAAAAAAGAAGAGTAGTAATGCAATGCTAAAGCATTCTAAGACAGCAGAAATTCTGACGAAATTTACAGATAGTATTGAGCAAATAATTGTACTGACAAAAGTTAAAAACACTAAGAAGACACTAAGGATAAGACCAAATTTATAAAATTTAGTATTTTTTGTCATCATCAAACCTCCATACTTACTTTTATTATAATCCTTTTTAGGAAAAAGTGCGCAGAAATTTATAAATAAATAAACAAAAAATACTGACAGAATTTCCTGTCAGTAATTTTTATCTCTAAGCTTTGCTGATTTCTTTTTTATAAAGATTTCCCCAAGCTGCCATCGTATCATGGATGGGCTTGAGGGTTCTTCCAAGGTCTGTCAGTGAATATTCAACACGAGGGGGTACTTCTGCATAGACCTCACGATGAACCAGCCCGCTTTCTTCGAGGGCACGTAAATGTTGGGTCAAAACTTTTTGTGAAATATGTCCAACTGAACGTTGAAGTTCGCCAAAGCGCATGGTTCGCTCTAATAAATCACGGACAATGAGCATTTTCCAACGGTCGCCCATCAAAACAAGTGCTGTTTCAACAGGACAATCTGGAAGTTCAGAAATTTTTTTCATTTTTTTATTACCTCAAATCGTTGATGTTATACAATAGTATCTAAAAGGAATGTATCTAACTTTTAAGTGCTTACTTTACATAGTGGTAGTACAATGATATTATACACTTAGGTAGTCAAAAAAGCAAGCTACTTTAAAATATAAAAAATAATAAATAAATGGAGGATTTAACATGAAATATTTAGTAACAGGTGCGACAGGTGGATACGGTACTTATGCACTCGGATTTTTGAAAGAATTGGTTCCAATTTCTGATATTGCGGTTTTGGCTCGCACAGAAGAAAAAGCAGCCCCACTCAAAGCGGCAGGTTTCGATGTACGTTTGGCAGATTATTCAGATTTAACTGCTTTAGAACAAGCATTTACAGGAATTGACCGTTTGCTTTTTGTTTCAGGAGCGCCGGGAAATCGTCAAGCTGAGCATCAAAATGTTGTTGATGCAGCCAAAAGTGCTGGAATTTCTTATATTGCTTACACAAGTTTTCCTCAAGCAGAAAGGGCAACAAGTGACTTAGCTGCTGACCACATCTATACTGAAAAGGCGATTGAAAAATCAGGAATTGCCCACACATTTTTACGTAATAATTGGTACTTTGAAAATGAAATGCCAATTATTGCTGCTGCACTTTCAACTGGAAAATTTGTTTACAATGCACCAACAGGTAAAGTGGGCTGGGCTTTGAAACGTGAATATGCAGAAGTTGGAGCAAAAGCACTTGCTGGAGCAGATTTTCCAGAAGTTTTGGAGCTTTCAGGAAAAAGATTGACTTACGCCGAACTTGCTCAAGCACTAAAAGCAGTTTCTGATAAGGAATTTGAAGTAGTCGCTGCTGATGACAAAGCTTTTGTCAGTCATTTAGTTGAAACTGGACTTCCAGATTTTGTAGCGGAACTTTTCCTCGGCTTCCAAAAAGATATTGAAGCAAAAGATTTAGATGTGGAATCCAAAGATTTTGAAAAAGCCTTGGGACATTCACTGACAGATACAAAAGAAGCTTTGAAAGAACTTTTGGCATAATAAAAAAATTACTGACAGACCTGTCAGTAATTTTTATTTGAGTCTATAAGATAATTTCTCAACAAATTCATAAGCAGCTGGACAGTAAAGTGTATTTTTTATCGTTAAATTATTGATTTGATAAATCTTTTTACGGTCAGTATGGGGAAATTCGCGACAAGCTTTAGGACGAACTTCGTAAATGCTACAGAGATTGTCAGAACCAAGAAACGGACAAGGCATGGTTTGAAAAACTTTGTCACCATCTTCGTCAGTTCGCAGATATGCGGCTTCAAAGTCACTCACTTTCATTTTTAAATGTTTGGCGACGCGTTCAATATCGGCCTCTGTCCAAAGAGGGCCTAAGGTTTTGCAACAATTAGCACATTTGGTGCAATCAATTTCTAAAAAAACCTCTTCATGAACTTCTTTAACGATTTTATCTAATTGCTTTGGTGGTTTTTTGGCAAGGCCAGCTAAAAATTTCTTATGTGTCTTTTGTTTTTGTTGGGCCAGATTTTTATAACGGTCAAGGTCAATTTCAAATGTATATTTCATCATTAATATTTTAGCAAAAATTTACATGAAAGACTGATTTGTCAGTCGTCAAAGAGATTTGACACCTTTAAAAGTGTTAGGACTTATCTTATCAGTAAATCTTTTGATAACAATAAATATTCATTGAAATCTTAAACTAAATTTTGATAAAAAAAGCTGTCCCAAAGCTGTAAAAGTTTCACAGATAGAAAGCTAAACAAATAAGCGCTTACATAACCTTTAGTATTGTTAAAAAACCGAAAAAGTGATAAAATGAACTAGAAAATTCGAAGATAAAACAATGCAAAAGTTGTCGTTCTTCAATAGCAAAATTCTCGTAAAAAGCGAGAAATTGAAAGGAATTAAAATGGCTCATATTAAATTTGACTATTCAAAACTCACTCCATTTGTAGCTGAAAATGAATTAGACGAAATCCAATGGCAAATCGACGGGGCAGCTAAATTGCTCCACGAAGGAAAAGGTGCTGGGAGCGATTATATCGGATGGCTTGACCTTCCTGAAGATTACGACAAAGAAGAATTTGCTCGTATTCAAAAAGCAGCTAAAAAAATTCAATCTGATTCAGAAGTTCTTATTGTTATCGGTATCGGTGGTTCATACCTCGGTGCACGTGCAGCAATTGACTTTTTGAGCAACAGCTTTGTTAACTTGCAAACTGCCGAAGAACGTAAAGCACCACGTATTCTTTATGCTGGTAACTCAATTTCTTCATCATACTTGGCTGACCTTGTAGATTACGTTGCTGACAAAGATTTCTCTGTAAATGTAATCTCTAAATCAGGTACAACAACAGAACCAGCGATTGCTTTCCGTGTCTTCGAAGAAATGTTAGTTAAAAAATACGGTCGTGAAGAAGCAAACAAACGTATTTACGCAACAACTGATAAAGAAAAAGGTGCTGTAAAAGTTAATGCTGACGCAAACAACTGGGAAACTTTTGTTGTTCCAGATTCAGTTGGTGGACGCTTCTCAGTATTGACAGCTGTTGGACTTTTGCCAATTGCAGCTTCAGGTGCTGATATCACAGCTTTGATGGAAGGTGCTAACGCTGCGCGTAAAGAATACACTTCTACAAATGTTCATGAAAATGATGCTTACGCCTATGCTGCACTTCGCAATATCCTTTACCGTAAAGGTAAATTCTCAGAAATCTTGATCAATTACGAACCAAGCCTTCAATATTTCTCAGAATGGTGGAAACAATTGGCTGGTGAATCAGAAGGGAAAGACCAAAAAGGAATTTACCCAACTTCAGCTAACTTCTCAACAGACCTTCACTCATTAGGACAATGGATTCAAGAAGGAACACGTACTGTTTTTGAAACAGCAATCCGTATTGAAAAACCACGTAAAAACATCAACATTCCAGAACTTGACGCTGACCTTGATGGACTTGGATACTTGCAAGGTAAAGATGTTGACTTCGTTAACAAAAAAGCAGCTGACGGCGTGCTTCTTGCTCACACTGACGGAAATGTTCCAAACATGATCGTGACATTGCCTGAACAAGACGAATTCACACTTGGATATGCAATTTACTTCTTTGAACTTGCTATCGGTGTTTCTGGTTACTTGAACGGAATTAACCCATTCAACCAACCAGGTGTTGAAGCTTACAAGAAAAATATGTTCGCTCTTCTTGGTAAACCAGGATTTGAAGAACTCAGCAAAGAATTGAATGACCGCCTTTAATCTTTGATTAAAAGTGTCATAAAAATCACTGACAAGATTTCTGTCAGTGATTTTTTGTATATTTTCATAAGTTATATTTTCAATCTCTGTATTTTATTAACAACTTTTAAAAATCCACCTAGTTTTTGTTTGTTATTTGTGCTACAATTATAGATAAATTAAAAAAATCGGAAAATTTAAGGAATGATATGAAAGAGTTTTGGAATTTAGACAAAAATTTGCAACTCCGTTTAGGAATTGTTTTTTTAGGTGCCTTTTCATATGGCACCGTTTTTTCTTCAATGACCATTTATTATAATCAACATTTGGGAAGTGCAATTACAGGGGTTTTGCTTGCCTTATCTGCAGTAGCCACTTTTGTCGCAGGAATTCTTGCAGGTTTTTTTGCTGACCGAAATGGTCGAAAACCAGTGATGGTTTTTGGGACAGTGATTCAACTTTTGGGAGCTCTTTTAGCGATTGCCTCAAACTTACCTGGTCACGTGAATCCTTGGTCAACTTTTATTGCTTTTTTGCTAATTAGTTTTGGTTATAATCTTGTGATTACTGCAGGAAATGCCATGATTATTGATGCATCGAATGCTGAAAATCGTAAAGTTGTTTTTATGTTGGATTATTGGGCGCAAAACTTGTCAGTTATTTTAGGAGCAGCATTAGGTGCCTGGCTTTTTAGACCAGCATTTGAAGCGCTTTTAGTGATATTACTTTTAACTGTCTTAGTCTCATTTTTCTTAACCACTTTTGTAATGACTGAGACTTTTAGACCGATTGTAAAGGCCAAAGAAGAAGCAGAAAATATTTTTCAGGCCTATAAGACAGTGCTACAAGATAAAACTTACATGGTTTTTATGGGTGCTAATATTGCGACCACTTTTATTATCATGCAATTTGATAATTTTTTGCCTGTTCATTTATCAAATAGTTTTAAAACAATCACTTTTTTTGGTTTTGAAATCTATGGACAACGGATGCTTACGATTTATTTGATTTTAGCTTGTGTTTTAGTGGTCCTATTAATGACCACCCTAAATCGATTGACCAAGGACTGGTCACACCAAAAAGGATTTATTTGGGGAAGTTTATTTATGGCAATTGGGATGATTTTTTCATTTTTGACAACGACGTTTACTCCTATTTTCATTGCCGGTATTGTTTATACTTTAGGTGAAATTGTTTATACACCAAGTGTTCAAACTTTAGGTGCAGATTTGATGAATCCAGAAAAAATTGGTTCTTACAATGGCGTTGCCGCAATTAAGATGCCGATTGCCTCCATTCTTGCCGGTTTACTTGTTTCGATTTCACCAATGATTAAAGCAACAGGAGTTTCTTTAGTCTTAGCATTGACTGAAGTTCTAGCGATTATTTTAGTGCTTATTGCTGTAAATAGACACCAGAAAACAAAAATTAATTAAAAAAATGACTTCTAAAAAAAAGAATTTATCTTGAAAAGGAGTCAAGATAGATTTTTTATTGAAAAAAACAGAAAGAAATAAAATGAAAGATTTTTTTGGATTACATCCAACACTTAAAATTCGTTTAATCATGAATTTTTTTGGGACGCTTTGCTTTAGTACAGTGGGTGGCTCAATGACAATTTACTACAATAAATATATGGGAGCAGGAATCACGGGATTACTTTTAGTCATTAGTTCAGTCATGGTTTTCTTGGTTGGGCTTTATGCTGGTCATTTGTCCGACGTTCAGGGACGAAGACCTGTGATGATTTTCTCAACTGCCATTACTGGTTTTGGTGGAGCTTTAGCAACATTTGCAAACTCATCTTTTTACTTCAATCCTTGGGTTACTTTTTTAGGATTTCTTATTATTAATTTTGGTTTTGGCTTTTTTAACACCGCAAGTCAAGCGATGATTGTAGATTTGACAACAAGTGAAAATCGGCGAGTCGTTTATAGTATTCAATATTGGATTATCAACTTTGCAATCATGATTGGTTCAGGACTTTCAGGCTGGTTTTTCCGAGATTATTTGGTTTGGTTACTTTTAGCTATCACAATTGAAGAAATCGTTAGTTGTTTGGTTGTAATTTTTTGGATTGATGAATCCTTCAATCCAGATACTCAGCAGCATAAGCAAGAATCAAACATTATTAAAGCCTATTTCACAGTTGCTAAAGACCGTATTTTCATGTATTATTTATTTGCTTCGGTCTTTATTGCGATGATTTTTAATCAAATTGATTATTATCTTCCAGTCCATTTGAGTGATAGTTTTAGAACAGCAAGGATTTTTGGAATTGAAGTTTATGGACAACGGATGCTGACAATTTTCCTAATGGTCAATACCTTAGTCATCGTATTATTTATGGGGAGAGTCAACAAACTAACCAAAAACTGGTCACGAAGTAGTGGAATATCGATTGGAATTATTTTGCAAGGTTTGGGCTTCATGATTGCATTTCTTGGTCGTGATTTAACTTGGGAACTGATTGCAGCATTGGTAGCAACAATCGGTGAAATGATTTTGGTTCCATTTTCACAGGCTCTGCGGGCCGACTTAATGGATGGAGACCAAGTGGGAACTTATACAGGAGCTTTTTCAGTGACTCAGCCTATTGCTTCGGTCTTGTCGGGAATCCTTGTGTCCCTCTCAAGTCTTTATGGAAATATTGGAATGACCATCTTCATGTTTTTCATTATTGTATTAGGTGTGCTCCCTTCACTACGAGCAATTCGGATGCATGAAAGTCATTCATGAGTTAAATATAGGCAAAAATAAGTTTCAAAAGTTAGAATGAAATTCTGATTTGAGAAACTTATTTTTTGTCAGTAAAATAATAAGAAAATTTTTACTGACAGAACCTTTAGACCAAGGCTTACAGGGAGATTCGGCTCTCCATTTGAAATTTTGTGATATAATTATTTTCATGAGAGTAGTTTCAGGAAATTATGGCGGAAGACCGCTGAAAACATTGGCAGGAAAAACAACAAGACCAACCACCGATAAAGTTAAAGGAGCCATTTTTAATATGATTGGCCCTTATTTTGAAGGGGGACGTGTTCTTGATTTATTTGCAGGCTCAGGCAGTTTGGCAATTGAAGCCATTTCAAGAGGAATGGATCATGCCCTTCTTGTCGAAAAAGACAGAGCAGCTCAACAAGTCATTTTGGAGAATATCAAGATGACCAAAGAGCCTGAAAAATTTCAATTATTAAAAATGTCAGCAGAACGAGTTTTATCAAACTTGTCAGAGACTTTTGATTTAGTCCTCTTAGACCCACCTTATGCTAAAGAACAAATTGTTGAAAACTTAGAACTTTTGCAAGAGAAAAAACGACTGACAGAAAATGTAATTGTCGTCTGTGAAACAGACAAGGAAGTTGAACTCCCTGACCAAATTGGGAAATTAGAGCTGACCAGACAAAAAACTTACGGAATTTCTAAAATTTCAATTTATGAATTTTGACTTTTACTGACAGAAATTCTGTCAGTAAATTAAGAAAGAAAAAAGTAATGACAGAAAAAATTGGACTCTTTACAGGAACTTTTGACCCACTGACAAATGGTCATTTAGACGTTATCAAACGTGCCAGTCAACATTTTGATCAACTTTATGTTGGAATTTTTAAAAATGACCAAAAAAATCCACTTTTTCCAACTGATAAACGAGTGGAAATGCTAGAAGAAGCACTGACAAGTCTGTCAGTAACTCATAAAGTCAAAGTCATCAAACATGAACGTGATTTGACAGTGAATATCGCAAAAAAACTTGGCGTGACAGCTCTGGTTCGTTCTTTGCGTAATAGCCAAGATTTAGAATATGAAAAAAATATGTTCTATTTTAATATGGAGATGACAGGCATTGAAACCATCTTTTTCTTAGCAAAACCAGAACTCGAACCATTAAATTCCACACGGATGCGAGAATTACACGCCTTTGGTCAAGATGTCAGCGCTTGGGTTCCAGAAAATGTGAGTCGTGAATTAAGGAAATTAGATGAAAAAAAATAAAAAAATTAATCCCAAAATAAAATGGGGAATCTCTATTGGCCTAATTATTATTGCTTTACTCGTTTTAGTCTATCCAACTAATTACTATGTAGAAATGCCCGGAACAACCGAGCCTTTAGGAAATATGGTCAAAGTTGAAGGCGAAAAAGATGAACATAAAGGTGATTTTTTCCTGACGACTGTCCAAATTGCACGAGCAAATCTTGCTACAATGATTTACAGCCATTTTAATAGTTTTACAAGCATTTATAGTGAGCAAGAAATGACTGGTGGACTTAACGACGCACAGTTCAACCGTGTCAACCAGTTTTACATGGAAACGGCACAGAATACAGCGATTTATCAAGCTTTTAAATTAGCTAATAAACCTTATGAACTTAAATATGAAGGCGTTTATGTCCTTGATATTGCCAAAAATTCGACCTTTAAAAATAAGCTAGAACTTGCAGATACGATTACAGCAGTCAATGGTCAACAGTTTACATCAAGTGCCGACATGATTGCTTATGTTTCCAAACAAAAAGTCGGTGATTCAGTAACGATTGAATACACGAGAATTGACGGCACAAAGCACAAGTCAACTGGCAAATACATCAAAATTGCTAATGGAAAAACAGGAATTGGGATCAGCCTAGTTGACCATACTGAAGTCGTGACGACTCCAAAAGTTACTGTCAACGCGGGTTCAATCGGTGGTCCCTCTGCGGGGATGATGTTTACACTAGAAATTTATAGTCAGTTGACAGGAAAAGATTTGCGAAACGGTCGCGAAATTGCTGGAACTGGGACGATTGAACATGACGGAAGCATTGGCCAAATCGGCGGTGTTGATAAAAAAGTAGCCACAGCGAGCAAAGAAGGGGCAAAGGTCTTCTTAGTGCCTGATTCAGGTACCAAAAAAGAAAGTAGCAACAATTACCTTGGAGCCAAAGCCGCCGCTAAAAAACTAAAAACGAAGATGAAAATCGTTCCCGTCAAAACTATTCAGGACGCTTTAGATTATTTAGAAAAATAAAAACTACTGACAGCTTTTCTGTCAGTAGTTTTTTCATCGGATATTTTTGGAATATATGACAAAAGTAAAATAAAATATTTTTTTTATAAAAAGTTTAGAATTGAGGTTTTGAAAGTAAAACTGGGGATAGAGTAATAAAAATAAAGAAGAAAAAAAGAGAGCCAATATAGTAACAACGTGGGTTTTCTCATGAACTTAACAATTAATAGAGTTTTGGCATATATTCCAAAAGATTTTTATGAGATATTTTAAAATGTTAAAATGCCTAAAAACAAAAGGAGTAATTGTTTTTTAGTTTGTTTAGTTGGAAAGGGGGAGAAAACTATGGTTATCGAAGAATTTGAAGTAGAAACAGATGCAATGCAAGAAACTTGTTACGATTTCAGTAAATAATAAGACCTATTTTTATATCAACTTTAAATGTGGAGTAGAGAAAGAAGATGTTAAAAGCATCTTCTCTTTTTAGCGCAAGAGTAAATATTGAGATAGATCGATTTTAATATTAACTTAATATCTATAAAAGGAGGAAGTATATGTTATTGACCAAATTTGATGAAGAAATATTCCAAAAGTATGTTTTAGTATCATGTGATAAATTTTATTTCACATTGTTATCTAAAATTCCAAGTCTTGAGGTTGCAATTTGTGATTATGCAGAAGCATTTAAAATATTTTATCTTCATGGAGGAAGGTATAATATTAGTTTTTACGTAGAATTTATTAATTTTCTCTATGGTTGTGGTAATACACAATCTATTGTGGAAGAAGTAATGAGATATGCAGCAAAAACGATTTTATTTAATCATAATACTTTATATTTGCAGCTAGAAAATGACATAGTAGGTTATACACGAGTAGAGGGAAAAATTTTAAAAATTAAATCACAAAGTATTGAAGAATTTATTTACAAATTTAATAGCGTGAAAGAGTATAGGTGTAACAATGAAAGACTCTAAAAAAAATATTGAATATGCTGTTTACTTTTTAAACCTATTAGCCTCGAGTTTGTTTTATTCGTATATTACGACGAACCTTTTAGAAATGAATTTTTCAAATAGTTTGTTTATTGTAGTTCTTTCTTCTATTGCGAGTTTAATAATTTTGGGAGATACAAGATACACTAGATTGTTAGAGAAAATTCAGATTAGAATATTCCCAATTTTAGGGCTAGTAATAGCTATTTTCCTTCTCATAGTTAGTGGAAAAGTTAACGGAATAGTTTTATACCTGACGGCATTTTTTCTTATGGAAATCGTCGTATCAGTTTTACTTTTAGTATTTCAAACAACGATTTTAAAAGATGAGATGAGCCTAACCGTGGGCTTTTTGAATATGCAATTAATCAGAACGATAGCGGTATTATTTGGGTTCTTTATCGGAACAATATTAGGACAACTGAATTATAAAAATCTTTTTTTCTATATTTTTTTAGTAGTGATTATTCTTAATATATTAGCAACCTTTAATTATAGTGATAAGTCAAAACAAATTAAAGAGGAGTCAACTGAAAAAGTCAAAGGAATACACTTTTACTTTATGATTGGCTTCTTATCGACGGCTACAGTTCTTTGGATTCCTCTTTTAACAAAAGAATTTATTTCGGAAAAAATGGTGACAATCTCTTGGCTTCCTTTTGTTTTGCCAGGTGTAGCTTCAATGTTATTTATTATTTTACAAAAAAGACGGACATGGTTTTTTGATTCAATGTTTATGGAACTTACTTTTATTCCCCTTTTTATCATTTTTATAGTTTCTCGCTTTTTAGGAGTATTTCCAATAATTCAAGTAGTAATATTTAGTATAATTGTTGCCCTTTCTCTCTCATTAGGGGTAAGGATTAGAAAAACTTTTTTGGAACTGAATATAAAAAATAATATGAAATATATCTTGCAGTCACTTACAGTGAGTTCTGCTTTTATATCACTGTTTTTCTCGCTTTTAGGCACATATGAACGATTAGTAGAAGTCATGCTAGCTATCCTCTGTATGTCTTGTGTATGTTTTATGATTATTAGAAGGAGAGATTTTAAATGAAAATTGGAATTTGTTATCGTCCATATTTGCACAAAAAGTTTTTGAAAGAAATTATTGATAAAATTTCGTTTATTGAATTGATGCCAGATATAATGACTGTTTCTGAAACAAATTTTATAAAAGATATTTGTGATAGCAAAAAAATTGACATGGGTTTGCATTGCCTGAGAAGCTCTTTATTTTCGCCAGAAGGTCCACAAATGGATAAGGTTGAAAATTATTATTATTTTTCAGAATATATTCATTCTAAATATTTTTCTGATCATATTGCTTATTCATCTTACAGAGAGAGGTATTTAACTTCAGTTCAACCAATAAGATATAATGACAAAAATCTTTTTGTATTTCAAAATAATATGACAGAGCTTCGTAAGTATTTTCCTAAGAATTTTAGTATCGAAAATATAACGCAAAACACACTTTTTTCGGAATCTATATATTCAGAGAGTACATTTATTCGGAAATTAACAGAACAGCAAGAGGATATCACTCTCTTATTTGATTTAACAAATATGTATATTACAGCCAAAAGAAATAATATACCATTTGAAAAATATATTTTAAACTATCCATTTGATAAAGTAAAAATAGTTCATGTTTCAGGACTCTATAAAGATAAACATGGAATATATCAAGATACTCATTCTACAAATTTTGACGAGGAGATACTCATCCCTCTAAGAATGCTAAAAAGTAAAATGTCAAATTTAGAATATTTACTGGTTGAGAGAGATTTTAATGTCAATAGCCCAGATGATATTCTTGGAGATTTAGAAAAACTAAAAGAAATTTTTGAATAGGTTAGATATAAGAAATACAGAGAATTCGTTCCCGTCAAAACTATTCAGGACGCTTTAGATTATTTAGAAAAATAAAAACTACTGACAGCTTTTCTGTCAGTAGTTTTTTCATCTAGTTTACAAGCTAAAAGCAAAGTTGTATAATAATTTCAAACAATTTAATAAATTTGGAATATATGACAAAGGGAAAATGAAATGGAAAAAAATTTAAAAACCGGAATAATCATTGCTTTTATCAGAGAAACGAAACATCTGAAATTAAAAGAAATGACTGGTGGCGATTTTTCAGAATCTCAGCTCGCAAAATTTGAAAAAGGAGAAACAGAGATTACGGTGGGTAAACTATTTACCGTTTTAGAAAACTCAAATGTCTATTTAGATGAATTTCAAAACCTTTATAACGAATATGAACAATCAGATGAATACAACTACCGTCACGAGTTGGCTGTGGCTTATGCGCAAAAAAATATCAAAGTAATAAAGAAAATTCAAAATTTTTGGGAAGAAAAATGCCAACAGAAACCTGATAATAAATTTTATCAGATTAATAAAATAGTGGTTAAAATCAACTTAGCAATGGCAAAAGGTTCTACTGTTTTTAAGGAAGATACTGACCTTTTGATGAACTACCTTGAATCTATCAGCGAATGGGGACGCTATGAACTGTGGGTTTTTGGCAATTGTCTTCGACATTTTGATGATAATGCACTAAAGTATTACGGAATGCAAATTTTAGGAAAATCAAATTATTATCATTCAATTCATCTCAATCAACAGATAGTAATAAGAACATTTTTAAATCTTATTGATACTTGGTTATGTCGAGAAAACTTAATACAAGCTTTTAAATATATCAACCATTTAAAAGAAATAGGAATAAGTATCAATTTTTTCTATGAAAAAATTCTCTTTGAATATCACAAAGCTCATTATAAGGTATTGCAAAAACAAAACGGAGCGATAGAAGAAATGAAAAAACACGCGCAAACCTTGGAAGATTACGGTTACTCAGTAGAAGCAAAAGCTCTTTTTGAAGAAATTGAAAAATTATAATCCTTTGACATTAATTTATATTCTATTAAAAAAACGCCCAGATAAATTTATATGGGCGTTTTAATTACTTTCATCAATAGATTAGTATTGGTCTAGCAAGAGTTGTTTAATCTCATCAATTCTTGGTTGACGAGGATTAGCAGGAGTACATTGATCATCATAAACAAGGTCAGCCAATTTATCAAGTTCACGTTCAAGGTGAGCTTTATCGACACCATTTCCTGAAAGGGTGATATTAATATCAATGCTATCGGTCAATTTCTTAAGTTCAGCAACCAGAGCTTGCACAGCTTTTTCATCTGAATCATCTTTACCAGCAAATCCCATAAAGCGTGAAATTTCAGCGTAGTCCTCTTGAGCACGATATGTTTCATAACGTGGGTAAGGAGTACGTTTAACGTTTCCTGTTACAGCGTTAAATTTAATGACATGTGGCATAGCGATGGCAATGGCAAGACCATGAGGAAGTCCAAATTCACCACCAATTTTATGAGCAAGTGAGTGGTTAATTCCAAGGAAAGCATTAGCGAAGGCCATACCAGCGAGTGTTGCAGCATTGTGCATGTTTTCGCGGGCTTTTTGTCCTTCTTTAGTTGGATGAGCTGGGTCATAATGATAAGACTCAGTCAAGTTTTCAAAGATGAGTTTGATCGCTTGAAGTGAAATTGGTTTTGTATAGTCAGAAGACATAACAGAAACGTAAGATTCAAGCGCGTGTGACATCGCATCAATACCAGACCAAGAAACAGTACGTTTTGGTACAGTCATAACAAACTCAGGGTCAACAATGGCAACTTGTGGTGTTAATTGGTAGTCAGCAAGTGGGTACTTAACATGAGTTTCATCATCAGTGATAACTGCAAATGGAGTCACTTCAGAACCAGTACCAGAAGTAGTAGGAATTGCAACCATTTGTGCTTTATGTGGATGGTAGAATTTAATAATACGTTTACGAATATCGACAAATTTTTGAGCTAATTCTTGGAAAAGTTCTTTCAAACTTGCATCATCAGAAAGGTCAGCTTCACCACGAGCATCATATTCATAAATCAAACGACCAATCTTACCAGCATCGAGAGCAGAACCACCACCAAGACAGATGACAGTGTCAGGTTCAAATTGTTTCATTTGACGAGCGATTGCAATTGCTTCGCTCAAAGTTGGGTCAGGTTGAACAGAGCCATAAATGCTTGTTTCAACTTGAGTTGGGCGGATAGCAAGTTGTTCCAAAACTTTATCAACGAAACCAAATTTAACCATACCAGGGTCAGCAACGATGAAAGCTTTGTGGACGTGTGGCAATTCTTGTAAGTAAGAAATTGCATTTTTTTCGTAGTAAATTTCTTTTGGCAAACGAACCCATTGTGGGCGATTACGACGTTTAGCCACTGTTTTAACATTCAATAGATCGTATGTACTCAAATTGTGTGAAAGTGAATTTTTCCCCCATGAACCAGTTCCAAGTGTAAGTGATGGACGCATTGCATCAGTATAGATATCTCCGACCCCACCAATAGAATCTGGTTGGTTAACGAGGATACGAGAAGCTTCAACTTTTTCGCCATATTCTTTAACGAATGGATCATCCATTGCACCGATTTGAATTGCAGCATTATGTCCAGCACCTTGATAAGCAAGTAAGCTACGTACAATCTCAATTCCTTCTTCACGTGTTTCAGCTTTGTAGATTGAAAGCAAAGGAGAAAGTTTTTCAGAAGAAAGTGCTTCACCAATATTTTTCTTATCAAGTTCAAAAAGAAGGACATCTTTATCTTTAGGAACTTTGACACCAGCTTGTTCAGCAATCCATTGACCAGAACGACCGGCAACAGGACCAGTTACTCCAAAACCTTCACCAGCACGTTCAACAAAAACGAAACTTTCAATAGCTTTGTAGTCTTTTTTAGGAACCATATAAGCGCCTTGTTCTTGCATTTTAGCAATAAATTCATCATAAACTGAAGCATCAATAACAGCTGAATTTTCAGTGGCACAAATCATCCCATTATCAAAACGTTTTGAAAGCAAAAGGTCTTCAACGGCACGTTCAATATTTGCAGTAGCATCAACATAAACAGCACCATTACCAGCTCCAACACCGAGTGAAGGGTTACCAGATTTGAGTGCGGCGTTTACCATTCCTGGGCCACCAGTTGCAAGGATTGTTGCAAGTCCACGGTTTTGAATCAAGGCGGTAGTCATGTCAAGGCTTGGTACTTCAATCCATTGAATAAAGTCTTCCGGTGCACCAGCTTCAATTGCAGCATCGTAAACAATTTTTGCTGCATGGCTTGAACATTTTTGAGCTTGAGGGTGGAAAGCGAAAACAATAGCATTACGTGTTTTTGCAGTCAATAAAGATTTAAAGATTGCTGTTGATGTTGGATTAGTCGTTGGAACGATACCAGCAAGTACACCGAGAGGGCTTGCGATTTCAACAGATCCAGCAACCTTGTTTTCAGAAATGACACCAACGGTTTTGTCATTTTTAATTGCGTTATAAACAGATTCAGAAGCAAAGTGGTTTTTGGTATCTTTGTCTTCGACAACACCACGACCAGTTTCGTTAACGGCTTCATGAGCGAGTTCTAGAGAATGTTTGCTTGCTGCAAGAGCCATTGCAGCGACAATAGTATCGACTTGAGTTTGTGTATATCCTTCAAATTTAAGAACAGCAGCTTGTGCTTTTTTGACTAATTTGTCAGTATAAGCAACAGCTTCTTGGAATTTTGCGGCTTTTTCTTCAGCGCTTAAAACTTTCTTTGCAGCTGGAGCGGCTTTTTTAGTTGCCATATTTGTAGGTTCTCCTTTGTGATTTCATTCACTTTCTTTTACGTGAATAGTTTAACAAAGTTTTTTATAGATGTCAAGCAATATTGTGATAATTTTTACAAAAATGCTCATCAAAAGTTTAGAAAACGGTTTATAACAAGCTTTACTGAAGAAAAAAGATTGCTAATTCTTTGATAGGAATTAGCAATCTTTTTAGTTTATCAGTCAAACTTTGTGAAAAAATAAATTTTTATAGTGGTAAAACACAAGTGATTTCAGGAGCGTAAAAATCTTTTTGTTCCAAAGTTAAAGTACCGGTTTTTTTATCTCGCAAGAAAAGAGATAAATTATCAGATTCTTGGTGAGCGACAATGATATAATCTTCAGTATTGTTGAAATTAAAATCACGAGGGATATGACCTTCAGTATTTGTCCAGCCAATAGTTTCAAGTTTTGTACCAAGAGGACTTACTTTATAAGTTGTTAAAGAATCATGTCCACGATTAGAAGTATAGAGGAATTTACCGTCAGATGAAATACGGATGGCAGCAACACCATTTGCTCCATGATAATCTTCAGGTAGGGTGCTAATTGTTTGAAGACGAGCAAAGCGTCCTTTTTCTTCATTGTAACTTAAAACTTCAATTGTTGAGTTTAACTCTCCAACCAAATAAGCGATTTTACCATTTGGATGGAAAGTAATATGACGAGCACCCATTCCTTTTTCTGCCCGATAAATTGTAGCAATATTGAGTTTACCTTCACCAATGACATCATAAACAGTGACTTCATCTGTTCCCAAATCACAGGTGACAAGTCGTCCGTCAGGAGTCAAATCAGAATAATGAACGTGTGAGCTAGCTTGTTCAGGACGTGGCCCAGAACCGGTATGTTTTACTGTATCCGTTAATCGGAGTGAGCCGTTAGCTTGAATCTTATAAACACGAACTTCTCCAAGATGATAGTTCGCTCCGTAAACTAATTGGCGCGCTTCGTCCACGGCAACATAGCAGAGTGGAGCTCCCGTGGTTGTAACATTTCCGAGATGAGTGGCAGTTTCGCCATCAAAATCAAAGGCGGCGACTCCTCCACCATTACTATCTGCTGCACAAGTATAGAGGTGTCCCTTTTCATCGAGAGTGATATAAGTAGGGTTTTGAACCGCAGCGACTTCATTTAATGATGATAATTCAGCAGCTTTAGTGTCCAAAAGAACACTGTATACGCCTTTAGATACACGTTTTGTATAGCCGCCTAAAAGGATTTTTTCTTTCATATTTCTCTCCTCACAAACTAATTTATTTACTATAATTATTTTATCACAAAAAAAGCGGTTTCAGCAAAAATATTAATTTTTTTCTTAGAAAAAAACTTGAAAACTTACTCTTTTAGTGATTATAGAGCCTAAATTAACAATTAAATTTGTCAGACAATAGGAGGGGCTAGAAAAATAGATTTACTGAACAATAGAAGCATGAATAGATACTTGCAAAAATAGGTCAAACAATGTATAATGATAGAGTTGCTATGCAACCATCTCGCATTTCGTCTCGACAAAGTCGTAGTGTACGCAAGTATTGCGGCTGCGGATGACAGATGAAAGAGGAAAAACTATTTTAAAAGGAGACATTAACATGTCAGTTATTTCAATGAAACAACTTCTTGAAGCTGGTGTTCACTTCGGTCACCAAACTCGTCGTTGGAACCCAAAAATGAAACCATACATCTTCACAGAACGTAATGGTATCCACGTTATCGACCTTCAAAAAACTGTAAAACTTGTTGACGATGCTTACAACTATGTAAAAAACGCTTCACAAGAAGGTGCAGTAGTTCTTTTTGTTGGTACTAAAAAACAAGCTGCAGAAGCAGTTAAAGAAGAAGCTCTCCGCGCTGGTCAATACTACGTAAACCACCGTTGGTTGGGTGGTATGCTCACTAACTGGAACACTATCCAAACACGTGTGACACGCCTTAAAGAAATCAACAAAATGGAAGAAGAAGGAACTTTCGAAGTTTTACCTAAGAAAGAAGTAGTTCTTCTTAACAAAGAACGCGAACGCCTTGAAAAATTCATCGGTGGTATCGCTGATATGCCTCGTATTCCAGATGTTATGTACATCGTTGACCCACATGCTGAACAAATCGCAGTTAAAGAAGCTAAAACTTTGGGAATCCCAGTTGTAGCAATGGTTGACACAAACGCAGATCCAGAACCAATCGACGTAGTTATTCCTGCAAATGATGATGCTATCCGTGCTGTTAAATTGATTACAGCTAAAATGGCAGACGCTATCATTGAAGGACGTCAAGGTGAAGATGCAGCGGAAGATTTCGTAGCAGAAGAAGCAGCTTCAGAAGAATCACTTGAAGAACTTGCTGAAATCGTTGAAGGTAAATAATTTTAACTTCAACTTATACTAATTAAGTAACTACAACAGGCGAGGCCTTACGCCTCGCCTGTTTTTTTAAATAAAACTACTGTCAATACTGACAGAAAAAAACACATAGGAGATTTACAAAATGGCAGTAACAGCAGCTCAAGTAAAAGAATTACGTGAAAAAACTGGTGCAGGAATCATGGACGCTAAACGCGCTCTTGTTGAAACTGACGGAAATATGGAAGCAGCAGCAGAACTTCTTCGTGAAAAAGGGATTGCGAAAGCAGCTAAAAAAGCTGATCGTGTAGCCGCTGAAGGACTTACAGGAATTGCCGTAAACGGAAATGTTGCAGCGATTGTTGAATTGAACTCAGAAACAGACTTCGTAGCAAAAAATGATCAATTTGTTGCCTTGGTTAAAGAAACAGCAGAACTTATTGCGTCTAAAAAACCAGCAACTAACGAAGAAGCATTGGCACTTGAAACAGCTTCAGGTATTACTCTTGAAGCAGAACTTGTTCAAGCGACTGCTACAATCGGAGAAAAAATTACTTTCCGTCGTTTTGCAGTAATTGAAAAAACTGATGCTCAACACTTTGGGGCTTACCAACATAACGGTGGTAAAATTGGGGTTGTTTCTGTCGTTGAAGGTGCAGATGAAACACTTGCTAAACAAGTATCAATGCATATTGCTGCAATGAACCCTACTGTTCTTTCAGCTGATGAACTTAATTCAGAATTTGTTAAAGCTGAATTAGCACAAATGAACCACAAGATTGATGAAGACAATGCTAGCCGTGTACTTGTTAACAAACCAGAACTTCCACACCATGAATTTGGTTCTAAGAGCCAATTGACAGAAGAAGTTCTTGCAGCAGCGAAAGCTTCATTTGAAGAAGAACTCAAAGCTGAAGGAAAACCAGAAAAAATCTGGGACAAAATTCTTCCAGGTAAAATGGCTAAATTCATCGTTGACAATACAAAAGTTGACCAACAATTTGCTCTTCTTGCACAACTTTACATCATGGATGACAGCAAAACTGTCGAAGCTTTCCTTGAATCAAAAGGAGCTAAAGCAATTGCATTCACACGTTTTGAAGTTGGTGAAGGAATTGAAAAAGCTGAAACAGACTTCGCAGCAGAAGTTGAAGCAGCAAAAGCAGGACTTTAATTTAATTAAAAAGCAGCCTCTAGAGGTTGCTTTTTTTATTTTGAAAATAAAAAACGGCTTTTCGGTTAGAAAACTAAGAAAATAGTGTATTTCTTTGACGCAATATGCTATAATTATATTTGAGATTTTCTATCTATTTAAAATCTATCTAACCTAAGTAATTAAACTATTTTTAAGTAATTAAATCATTTTATGGAGTAAAGCATGTCAAGTACTGTCATTATCCTCATTGTTGTCTTATTAGTTATTCTCGTAGCCTTTTATGCTTTTGCAATATTAATGCGAAAGAAAACAGAAGACCGTATACTAGCCTTAGAAGAGCGAAAGGAATCGCTTTTCGATTTGCCTGTTCAAGAAGAAATTGATTCTGTCAAAAAAATGCATCTTGTCGGACAATCGCAAACGATTTTCCGTGAATGGAACCAAAAATGGCTTGACTTATCATCAAATTCTTTTGCTGATTTGGAAGAACATATTTTTGAAGCTGAACAATTAAACGATTCATTCCATTTTTTCCGTGCTCGTGAATCTGTAGCGGATAGTGAGGCACAAATTGAATTAATGGAAGGTGATGTCGAAGGAATTCGTCAAGGTGTTGCTCAACTTGTTGAACAAGAAAAGCGTAATTCAAATAAAATTCAAGAATCCCTTGATTTATATGATAACTTACGTAGCGATATTGCTGACAATGCAGATTTGTATGGAACAGTTATTACTGAACTTGAAAAACATTTAGCCAATATCGAAACAGAATTTTCTCAGTTTGTAACGCTAAACTCAACGGGTGATCCGATTGAAGCGGCTGAAGTTTTGGAGACTGCTGAAGAACATACGATTGCTTTACGTGCAATTACAGAGCAAATTCCATCATTTATTAAAACAATTGAAAAAGATGTTCCTAAACGACTTGAAGAATTGCAAGAAGCGAGTGATAAATTCGTTGCAGAAGAATACATTCTTCCCGATAATGTCAACATTAAAGAAAGAATGGATGATTTGCATGATCATCTCGTTGAAAGTAGTTCATTATTAGAACAATTTGAACTAGACCGAGTAGAAGCTGAACTTGGTTTAATTCAAGAAAAAATTGAAGAACTTTATGCTATTTTTGAAAGAGAATATAGCGCACGTCGAAATGTTGAAAAACGTTCATCAGTTCTCAAAGAATATATTGAACATATTAGAGCAAATAATAAAAATCTTCTCCTTGAAATTGACCATGTTACACAAGCCTATATCCTTTCTGGAAACGAAAAAGGATATGTTAGAGGCTATCAAGAACATTTAGAATCTCTTGACTCAGATGTTGATGAAATTCTAGGAAATATTCAAGCTAAAACAATGCCTTACTCAATTCTTTCACGTAGAGTAAATTCAGTAGTCAATGCGCTTGAAGATATTGAGAAGAACCAAATTAAGATTAGTGATACCCTTACAGGACTCAGAGATGAAGAAAGAGCAGCTCAAGAAATTGCAGAACGCTTTGATTCTGAACTCCGTACAATAAAACGTTATGTTGAAAAATGTAATCTCCCTGGACTTCCTAAAGATTACCTCGACTTGTTCTTCACAACAGGAGATCGAGTACAAAATCTGTTCAAAGAATTAGGACGAGTTAGAATCAACATTGATACAATTAATCATCTTGTTGACGTAAGCACTGAAGATATGCACGTTTTAAAAGAAGCAACGACTAATTTGACTGACCATGCAGTATTAGCTGAACAATTGATTCAATATGCTAATCGGTATAAAGCTGCAAATGAACAAGTAGCACAAGGGATCTCAAGAGCGCTTCAATTATTTGAAAACAGCCGTGACTATGATGGTTCATTTGATGAAATTTCAAAAACGCTAGAACTTGTAGAACCGGGTGCAGCTTCTAGAATTTCGGGGGTTTATTTTAAAAATAAACCTACTCCTGATTACTTATAAAATAAAAAAGCAAGGTAAATAGCCTTGCTTTTATTTATTGGGTTATGAATTCTGAATATTCGCATAATATCGTTAGGTAAAACACGCAAAAATTATTATAATGTAATAAAAGCCATAAAAATGTCTTGGAAGGATAGATATGAAAATAGCTCATTATAATAAGATGCTCCCTGACTGTTTATTAGATATACATTCGCCACCCCTATCTTCTTACTAATAAATCAAATAAAGATAATATAAAAGGAGAACTTTCCAATGACATATTACTTGGAAGAAGAGGATTTTGAAAATCTGTTTTCAGAAATGAAACCTATAGTTATGAAAGTAATGAAACAAATTCGCATTAGAACATGGAAAATAGAGGATTATCTTCAAGAGGGGATGATTATTTTACATCTTCTATTAGAAGAGCAGAGCAATGGTCAAAAGCTACATACGAAATTTAAGGTAAAGTATCATCAAAGATTAATTGATGAGCTAAGACGGAGTTATGCAAAGAAACGAAGCCATGACCATTTTATAGGTTTAGATGTTTATGAATGCTCAGACTGGATAAATTCAGGTGATACCAGTCCAGATAATGAAGTGGTTTTCAATCATCTGCTGGCAGAAGTATATGAAGGTTTGAGCGCACATTATCAAGACTTACTACTTCGACAAATGCGAGGAGAAGAACTAACTCG
>JAFEHB010000228.1_pt1 | contig 27702 bp, 23 predicted proteins | sample 9267121 | NCBI WGS metagenome assembly JAFEHB01 (sample SAMN17103336, study PRJNA684904) | human gut metagenome | isolation source: diarrhea sample from child under the age of five | host: Homo sapiens | place: South Africa: Mafikeng, Mafikeng Provincial Hospital | collected 2019-09 | reverse complement strand
CCGAAGCATACAGACAAAAGTCAACACCGTATCACACACCACAACCCAAGAACTCAAAACCCCTTCGGCACAACGTTCCACATCCAATACCGAAGCATACAGACAAAAGTCAACACCGTATCACACACCACAACCCAAGAACTCTTAAAAAAAAGCCCGAGGGGTGTGCAGAGGGGCCGTGGCTTTACGGCCCCTTTGCGGTTTTCCATAGCTTCCCAAAGTAAAAAAACAGGCCCTCTGCCAAGAAAGTAAAAATAAAATCAAAAATAGAACCAAAAACCAATCACACAATAAATAAAGAAAAATCACAAAGAAAAACAAAGAAAAAATAAAGGAGAAAAAGCATGAAAAATCTGGAACAGTTTTTCGACATCATAGTAGTAGGCGCCGGCCACGCAGGCTGCGAAGCATCACTGGCATGCGCCCGCTTAGGACTCAACACAGTCATGTTCACAGTCAGCGTAGACAGCATCGCCCTTATGCCCTGCAACCCCAACGTAGGCGGCAGCTCCAAAGGGCATCTCGTCCGCGAGCTGGATGCTCTCGGTGGAGAAATGGGTAAAAATATAGACAAAACCTTCATCCAGTCCAAAATGCTCAACCAGTCCAAAGGCCCTGCAGTCCATTCCCTTCGTGCACAGGCCGATAAACAGGCTTACAGCACACAAATGAGAAAGACACTGGAAAATACAGAGAACTTAACCATCCGCCAGGGCGAAGTGACCGAGCTTCTGGTAGAAGACGGGCACATCACCGGTGTAAAAACCTTCTCAGGAGCCACCTACCACGCAAAAGCTGTAGTCCTCTGTACAGGAACCTACCTCAAGGCCCGCTGCATTTACGGTGACGTCAGCAACTATACGGGACCGAACGGCCTTCAGGCAGCCAATTACCTTACGGATTCCCTGAAAAAGCTGGGGATCGAAATGTTCCGTTTCAAAACAGGAACTCCGGCCAGAATCGCTGGAAACACCATTGATTATTCTAAAATGGAAGAGCAGTTTGGAGATGAAAGAGTCGTACCGTTTTCTTTTTCCACAGACCCGGAATCCGTACAGATCGAGCAGAAATCCTGCTGGCTGACCTATACAAATGAAAAAACACACGAGATCATCCGTGCAAATCTGGACAGATCCCCCCTTTATTCCGGAATGATCGAAGGAACCGGACCACGTTACTGTCCGTCTATCGAAGATAAAGTAGTCCGTTTTGCAGATAAAAAACGTCATCAGGTATTTATCGAACCGGAAGGTCTTTACACAAATGAAATGTACATCGGCGGAATGTCCAGCTCCCTGCCGGAGGATGTTCAGTACGAGATGTACCATTCTGTACCAGGTCTGGAGAACGCCAAGATTGTAAAAAATGCCTACGCTATTGAGTATGACTGCATCAATCCGCGCCAGCTCTATCCCACACTGGAATTCAAAAAAATCAAGGGCCTTTTCAGCGGCGGACAGTTTAACGGAAGCTCCGGATATGAGGAAGCAGCCGCTCAGGGCCTCATAGCGGGAATTAATGCGGCTATGGAGGTAAAAGGCCGGGAACAGCTGATTTTGGATCGCTCAGAGGCATATATCGGCGTTCTCATCGATGATCTGGTAACAAAGGAGAACCATGAGCCATATCGAATGATGACAAGCCGTGCTGAGTACCGTCTGCTTCTCCGACAGGACAACGCAGATCTCCGCCTTCGCAAAAAAGGCTGGGAGGTCGGCCTGATCGATGATGAGACATACCATAAATTACAGGAAAAAGAGCGCCAGATCCAGGAAGAGATCGAGAGAGTGGAACATGCAACCGTAGGTGGTTCTGCAGAGGTACAGAGCCTTCTGGAATCTCTGAACAGTACCCTTCTGAAATCCGGAACCACCATTGCAGAGCTGATCCGTCGGCCGGAGCTTAACTATAAGGTGCTTGCACCCATTGATAAAGAAAGACCGGAGCTTCCGGAAGATGTATGTGAGCAGGTAGAGATCAACATCAAATATGATGGCTATATCCGCCGCCAGATGAAGCAGGTAGAGCAGTTTAAGAAACTGGAGCAGAAAAAGCTTCCGGAAGACATTGATTACGAAGATGTAGGAAGCCTCCGCATTGAGGCACGCCAGAAGCTGGAAGCCTACAGACCGGTGTCCATCGGCCAGGCGTCCCGTATCTCCGGTGTATCCCCGGCTGACATTTCCGTGCTTCTTGTATATCTGGAAAGCAGATCCGGACACAAACACTGATAATACAAAGAATAACAGCAACTATTCAGAAGGCAGGCGTTTTGGCGCGTTTTTTTGCCAAAATCCCGAGACATATAAGGCAAAATGATATCACCGAAGGTGATTTGGAATGCATTTTGACCCGTAACTGTGAGGGTACTGAACAGTTACGAATAACAATAAAACACAGAAAATAAGAGAGGAAGCTGCATGTACAATTTAGAAATCCTGGAAAAAGGCTGCGAGGAGCTTGGGATCGCACTCAATGACACGCAGAAAAACCAGTTTATCCGGTTCTACGAATATCTTGTAGAAAAAAACAAAGTCATGAACCTCACCGGTATCACAGAATTTGACGAGGTTCTCGTGAAACATTTCCTGGACAGCCTCTGCTGCGTCAAGGCTGTAGATATGAGCAATATAAAAACCGTTATGGACATCGGAACCGGTGCCGGATTCCCGGGTGTTCCCCTGAAGATCGCCTTCCCGGAAGTGGAAGCCTGCCTTCTGGACTCCCTCAATAAAAGAGTAAAATTCCTGGAAGAAACCTTTGCGCTCCTGGGCCTGGAGGGGATTTCCGCCATTCACGGAAGAGCTGAAGAATATGCAAAAAACAAAGCCTACAGAGAAAAATATGATCTTTGCGTATCCAGAGCAGTATCCGGACTTGCAACCCTGTCTGAATACTGTCTCCCGTATGTAAAAGTCGGAGGGCTTTTTGTCTCCTATAAATCCGGTTCTGTAAAGGAAGAAGCAGAAGCAGCAGAGAAAGCAGTAAAGATCCTTGGTGGAAAGATCAGGGATATTCAGTACTTTGACCTTCCGGGATCTGAGATCGGCCGCTCCCTGGTCATTATCGAGAAGGTAAAGAACACCCCGGGCAAATATCCGAGAAAAGCCGGGACACCGCTCAGAGAGCCACTGGCATAAGATACCTCCTGTCGAACAAAGTCAAAATTTGTCCGACAGGAGATTTTTTTGTCTGGGAGTTTCACAAAATTATCACAAATTTATCCTACTTTTATCACAAATTACTTCTACACTATAATCCGATAGAGATGCCCCTGGATTCCCCCATTCTCTGTTTCATCCGGGGGCATTTTCTATTGGTATTGAAAAGACGCCAGAGTCAAATGGCTTCAGTTTCAGGATCTTTTGCCTCTGGCATCTTATAAAATGGGAAATCGATAATTAAAAAAGGTATTTCCCTGAGAATAAAAGGAGGAGAGTAAAGTGATCGAAGTAAGTAATCTGGTCAAAAAGTATGGTGATCATACTGCAGTTGACCATCTTTCCTTTCAGATCGAAAAGGGGAAAATTTACGGATTCCTGGGTCCCAACGGTGCAGGAAAATCAACAACTATGAACATGATCACAGGATACATTGCTTCCACAGAAGGAAAAGTGATGATCGATGGTCATGATATTCTGGAGGAACCGGAGGCAGCCAAGAAATGTATCGGCTATCTGCCGGAAATGCCGCCGCTCTATTTTGACATGACTGTTCTTGAGTACATGAAATTTGCGGCTGATCTGAAAAAAATCCCAAAAAAACAAAAAGACAAACAGATAAAAGAAGTCATGGATATGGTAAAGATCACAGACATGAAAGACCGTCTGATCAAAAATCTTTCCAAAGGTTATCGCCAGAGAGTGGGTCTTGCACAGGCAATCCTGGGATATCCGGAGGTGATCATCCTGGATGAGCCGACAGTAGGACTTGACCCGAAGCAGATCATCGAGATCCGTGACCTGATCAAAGGTCTGAAGCAGAAGCACACGGTTATCCTAAGCTCCCATATCCTTTCCGAGGTAAGAGCAGTGTGTGATTATGTTCTGATCATTTCCCATGGAAAGCTGGTAGCCAGCGATACACCGGATAATCTGGAACGTCTGGCAGCAGGCTCCAACAGCCTCCTTATGAAGGTAAAAGGCGAGAAAGACACTATTCGAAAAGCTCTGGAAACGATCGAAGGCGTAACCGGGGTGGAAATGTCCTATGACAGCGATGAGAAATTGTGGAAAACAAAACTTTCCATTCAGGAAAATGTGGATATCCGTGAAAAAGTCTTCTACGCTATGGCAAAAGCGAACTGTCCGATCTACGAGATGCAGGTTAAGAGAGTTTCCCTTGAGGACGTATTTCTTGAACTTACCGAAGGAGAGAAAAAATCCGTCGGAAAACCGGAAAGCTCACAGTGGAAACCGGTAGAAGACAGATCATCGGAAGAAGAAAAAACTCAGGAGGAAAAAACTGAGGAACCAGAGAAGACTTCTGATGAGAAAGAGGGGGATCAGTCATGACAGCGATTTTTAAAAGAGAACTGAAAAGCTATCTGACCTCCATGGTTGGATATCTCTTTATATTTTTTGTCCTGGTGCTGACCGGAATTTATTTTTCCGCATATCAGCTTTCAGGCGGCTATTCAAAATTTGAAACTACTTTAAGCGCACTGACCTTTGTGTTCCTGATCGGTGTGCCGATCCTTTCCATGCGTGTACTTGCAGAAGAGCGCAAGCAGAAAACGGATCAGCTTCTTCTGACCGCACCGGTATCTGTATGGGATATCGTATTTGGAAAATATCTTGCACTGGTAGCTGTGTTTGCCATTCCGGTCGTGATCATGTGCGTTTATCCTCTGATCATGAGTAAGTTCGGAACGATTTCCTATGCTTCCGCATACACCGGGATCCTGGGATTTTTCCTTCTGGGATGTGCGAATCTGGCGATCGGTGTATTTATGTCAGCGCTTACAGAAAGCCAGGTAATTGCAGCAGTACTTACTTTTGTATTCCTGTTCGCTTTCTACATGATGAACGGAATTTCCTCATTCTTTTCACAGACCTCCATGTCAACCGCAGTGGCATTCGGACTTCTGATCGTAGCGATCGCTATCATCATCTATACCATGATCAAGAACATCCTGATTTCTGTAGTGATCGGAGCTGTGGGAGAGATTGCCCTTGTGATCGTATACGTTGTAAAATCCAGTATTTTCCAGGGTGGTATCCAGAAGGTACTGAACGTATTTAACCTGAGTGGACATTATGATAATTTTACAAACGGCGTGTTTGACGTGACAGGAATTGTTTATTTTATTTCTGTTATTGCAATCTGCCTGTTCCTTACCATGCAGTCCATTCAGAAGAGACGCTGGAACTAGGGGGTGAATGGAAATGAAATTCAGTGAGAAATTTAAGAAAAATAAAGGCGAGGCAGCCGCACCGGAGGCAGCAAAGGACTCCGGCAAAAAGAAACATAAACCGGATCCGAAAAAGCTGGTAGGCACCATCAGCAAAAAACATATCAAAAACGGTTCCTACAGCATGGCTATGGCAGCTGTCTTTATCGTGATCGTGGTTGTGATCAATATGATCGTCGGTGCAATCCCATCCAAATATTCACAGCTGGATGTAAGCTCATCCAAGCTTTACACCATTGGTGATGAAACAAAGAAGGTACTGAAGGCACTGGATAAGGATGTTACCATTTATCAGATCGCGGCAAGCGGTTCTGAGGACGACACGATCTCCAATCTGCTTTCACGTTATAAAGATGAGTCCAAGCATATTAAAGTTGAGGTAAAAGACCCGGTTGTAAATCCGAAATTTGCATCGGAATACACAACCGATGATCTTGCGTCAAACAGCCTGATCGTAGTCTGCGGCGACAGAAACAAGGTTATCAATTACAACGATATGTATTCTTCTTCAGTAGACTATAATACCTGGCAGCAGACTACTACCGGATTTGATGGAGAAGGACAGATCACAAGTGCGATCGGCTATGTGACATCAGAGGATCTTCCGATCATGTATACCTTATCCGGACACGGAGAAAAAGATCTGGATTCCAGCTTTAAAGAAGATATCCAGAAAGCAAACATTGATATCAAGGAGCTGAACCTTCTCACAGAGGGAAAGGTTCCGGATGATGCAGACTGCCTGATGATCGTATCTCCGACCAGCGATATTTCCGAGGAAGAAAAAACAGAGCTTCTGGATTATCTTGAGGCAGGCGGAAAAGCTATGATCTTCTCGGATTATACACAGGATGATCTGCCGAACTTTGATGCGGTTCTTGAAAATTATGGTGTAAAGTGTGCAGAGGGAATCGTATTTGAGGGTGATAATCAGCATTATGGAATGCAAATGCCATATTATCTGGTACCAACAGTCAACAGCACAGATGCAAGCTCTGAGACAGCTTCTGCAGGCTCCTATGTGCTGGCACCGTATGCGCAGGGCATTCAGAAAACAGATGATGTAAGAGATACTGTAACCATCGACAGTATCCTGACAACCTCTGACAAGGCTTACTCCAAAACAAATATGCAGAGCAGCAATATCGAAAAGGAAGACGGAGATGTAGACGGACCGTTTGATCTTGGGGTTGCCATCACAGAGAAACTGGATGATGATAAGGAAACACAGATTGTTTACTACTCCACAGCAAATCTGATGGAGAGCCAGGTGAACCAGATGGTATCCGGCGGAAATGAAAAGCTCCTTCTGGAGTCCTTGAATTGGATGACCAGCACGGACGACAGTAATTCCGTTTCTATTCCATCCAAGAGCCTTGAGTCCACAAGTCTGACAGTAACCGATTATGATGCAGCCTTCTGGAAGATCTGTACCATTGGTCTGATCCCGGGAGTGTTCCTTGTTGCAGGATTCCTGATCTGGCTTAAGAGGAGAAAAGCATAATGAAAAAATCGACCAAACTTGTTTCAGCAGTTGTTGTTCTGGCAGTTCTCGGCGGCGTTTATGTGGGACTGAACACCTATGTATCCAAAGAAGAAAAGGCAGAGAGCAGCAGCGAAGAGGAAAGCAAAACAGAAGTGTTTTCCGTGAAAACGGATGACATTAAATCTCTGGAATTTATCGTAGACAAGAAGGAAGTGACCTTTGAGAAAAAAGATGATTCCTGGGTGAAAAAAGATGAGACTGCTTTTCCTGTAAATCAGACAACTCTGGATTCCGCAGCTTCCGCCATCGAAACGGTGGAAGCGGACAGAGTCCTGGAGGATGTGGAGAATCTTGCGGAATACGGGCTGGATTCTCCATCTAACACAGTAATTGTTGATACCGCTGATGGGACAACGAAGCTCAACATCGGAGATGAGAATACGTCTACGAATCAGTATTACATTTCCAGGGATGATGATGACAGCACGGTATATGTAGTGGCAGCGGACACAGTATCTCCGTTTATGAATTCCCTTTACGATTATGCGCAGGGAGAAGATTTCCCGACAATTGATTCTTCCACAGTGAAAAAGGTCCAGGTCAGCGAGGATAAAGATTCCTATGTCCTGGAAGAAAATTCCGACGGAGCTACCTGGGATGTTTCCGGTGACGGAAGCAGCGATAAAGAGTCTGCCGATACAACGGCAGCAGGAAACGTAACCTCCGGACTTGGAAGCTTTGCATTTGACCAGTTTGTAAACTACAATGCAGAGAATCTTTCCCAGTATGGCCTTGATAAGCCCTATGCGACGATTACAGTGGATTATCAGGAAGAGGTGGAGGATGACAGCACAGACAGTACAGAATCCGGGGAAAACGATTCTACGGCCTCTGAGAGCGATTCTGAGAACAGTGACACTACAGACACGGACAGCAGCTCAGAAGATGCAGACAGCAAGACAACCACAGTGGATAAACAGCTAGTCATTTACGTCGGTGATGAGGCAGGAGATGGCAGCAGATATGTAACTGTAGATAATAAACAGATTTATACAATGTCAACAGATACACTGAGTGCAGTTATTGACAAGACGCCGTCAGATCTCTGGTCACTGATCGTCAATTATCTGTCTGTAAAAAATCTGGATCAGCTCCAGGTTACCTACGGTGAAACAACAAATACTGTAAATGTTTCACGTGAAACATCCACAGATGATGACGGAAACGAGAAAGAAACAACAACTTATCAGCTGGATGGGGAGGAAATAGAAAGTACCACCTTTACCACCTTCTACAACAAGCTGATAAACATGGCAGGACAGAAGAGACTGACAGAGGCTTATACACCGGCTGCAGACCCGGAGATGACCGCTGTATTCACAGACTCTGACAAGAATCAGACAACCGTTACCTTCTACACATATGACACAAACTATTACGCAGCTGTCGTTGGAGACAAGGTATTTCTTGTAAACAAAATGACAGTAAAAGAAATGTTCAATGCATATGAAACCATGGTAAACGGTGAAACAGAGACGGAAGCCACAGCAACACCAACAGCTGAGGCGGAAAAATAAAATATTAAGAAAATAAATAAAAACACCTCGGAGATCCGCAAATAATAAGATGATCTCCGAATATTCACTTGATGATCAGATATTCGGAGACACCACATAGATCAGGATTTCCCGGGGTGTTTTTATGTTGCTATTATTTTACGGTCCTTACAGAAGAATAAGGTCCGTATATTTTTTCCGTTTGTGATGCGGTATGCACGATAGCAGATGAAGACATAAAAAAACTGTACAGAAGCTCATCTGAGCAACTGTACAGTTTTACTTTTTCTATATCTAGCAGAAGGTTCGGGGGAGCTTCTGTCAGTAACTAAGTATTATGCAAGACCTCTTTCTTCCAGCCAGTCGAAGAGAACAACTTTTTCTGCTTTCTTTCTCTTAGTCATGTGATTGAACTGAAGGATCGTCAGGATTGTGAAGATCACTAACAGTGCAACCATTACAATAATGGAAGTGGTAATGGTTCGGCCACCGCTGATCGTTGCACGGAATGCATCGACCGTGTAAGTAAACGGAACGTATGCATGGATCTTTGCAACGAATGAAGGTGAAACCTCAACCGGATACGTTCCGGCAGATCCTGCAAGCTGAACGACCATGAATACCAGCATCAGGAAGCTTCCTACCTTACCAAGAGTAATGTTGAAGAAGTACATGATAGAGGTAAAGGTCATTGATGTCAGGCAGGCGAAGAGTACGGTTTTGCCCATCTCTGCAGGTGTGAATCCGTTAAATGCATGTAACAGCATGATCAGGCAGATTCCCTGAAGGATAGCTACCGGATAAAGGACGGAAGCCTTGCTTGCCCACCATGCGAAACCGGATTTCAGTTTGCCCTTATACTGAGCCAGAGGATACATCAGGCAGAATGCCAGCGCGCCGACCCAGAGGCCTACAGACATCATGTAAGGTGCCATTGCGTGTCCGTTATTCGGGACATCGGTAAGCTTTGTTTCATCGTTTACAACAGGAGTTGCGAACATTTTGATCGTTTCATCACTTGCTGAATTATCTTTTACAGTGGTAGCTCCATCGCTGAGGCTTGTGGTCAGTGTCTTGGAACCGTCTTTCAGTTCTTTCATACCGCTTCCAAGCTTCTTGGAACCATCATACAGCTGAGAGGAACCGCTCTGAATCTGGGCAGCGCCATCTGCAAGCTGTTTTGCACCATTGTTAAGTGTGCTGTTGTTGCTTACAAGTTTCTCGGTACCACTGAGAAGTGTTGAGGTACCGTTTGCTAATGTTTTAGTTCCGTTTGCAAGAGTAGCAGCACCGCTGGAAAGCGTCTTGGCTCCTGTTGAGAGCTTTTTGGTACCGCCTGTAAGAGCGGAACTGTTTTCGGAAAGTTTTGCAACACCATCGGTGTAGGTTGTGATTCCGGTTGTCAGTGTTCCGGAACCATCGGCTAATGCTTTAGTTCCGTCTGCAAGAGTAGCAGCACCACTGGAAAGAGCCTTGGCTCCTGTTGCCAGTTTCTTGGTGCCGTCTGTAAGAGCAGTACTGTTTTCAGAAAGCTTTGCAATACCATCGGTGTAAGCTGCGATTCCGGCTGTCAGTGCCTTAGAACCATCTGCCAGCTGACCTGCACCGGATTTGATATCCGGAAGTGCGACAGTGATCTGTTTGCCGGCTGCTTTCAGATTCTTTGCACCGTCGTTGAGTTTTTTATCATAAGATGTCAGTTGGTCAAATCCATCGTTCAGAGCTCTGATTCCTGCTGCTGCAGCCGGGAAGGGTTCGGCTGTGCCGTCTTCCAGAGACTGAAGTCCTGCGGAAACATTCTTGGTTCCTGCGTTTACAGCCTGTGCACCCTGGTACAGCTGTGTAACACCTGCAGAAAGCTGAGCGATCAGATTTGTAGGAAGCTGATTTGTAGCTGCGGATAACTGCTCTGCACCTGCATTCATGGTTGTTGCGCCTGCACTCATCTGGTTTGCACCATCTGTCATGGCTGTTGCACCCTCAGAAAGTGTACCGGCACCCTGAGTCAGTCCTCCGGAGATCTGAGTCAGTCCGGAAGCTGCTTCGTTAAGTTTGGAAGCAACAGCATTCAGGTTTTCCTGAGTAGAAGAGAGCTGACCGGATACGCCAGCTGCAAGCTGTGAAACCTGATCAGAATAGCTGCTCATGTAAGAACCGTCCACGCCAGTCATTCCACCGGCTGTGCTGTTTAAAGCGTTGATCACATCATTCAGAGCTGCTGCGGAAATGGTTCCGTCCTCAGAAGCGGTTGCCTGAATTGCCTGAAGCTGTGCTGCTAAATCGGTCATTGTCTGTCCGGCAGTACCAATCTTGGTATTTGCCTCAGTAAGTGCTTCAGTTGTTTGATGTCCATATCCTGTAAGGATGCTGCTGACCTGATCACCCACCTGTGAAAACTGTGTGCCTGCATTCTGGAGAGCTGGGATCAGACTGTCTGTGATACTGCTGCTGGTCTGGCTTGTGATGCCTGCGGCCTGAGTGATATATCCGGCCGCATTGTTGATTCCGTCTGCTGCATTGTTCATGCCAGCTGCGGCACTGTTCATACCAGCTGCGGCTGTGTCCATACCATCCTTTGCGGAAGTAAGGCCGGCTGCAAGCTTGTTGATGGATTCCTGTGTTGTTCCCTCTTTCAGAGCAGAAACTTTATCATTCAGGGTTTTCAGTCCGTCTTCCAACTGCTGTGTTCCGGACATCAGTGACTGTGAGTCATCGGTTCCTTTGGTAACACCGGTATTCAGCTGAGAGATACCATTGGAAACTGTTGTGAGTCCGTTTTCGAGTGGGGCAAGCTTTTTTGCACCGGCTGCGAGTTTGCCAGCGCCAGCCACATAGGTGGCAGTTCCATCTGCAAGAGTGTCAGCACCAGCTACATACTGTGTTGCTCCGTCGGAAAGAGTATCAATACCTGCACTTAATGCATTTGCACCGGATTCCAGGCTGCTTGCGCCGGATTTTAATGTATCAGAATTTTTATTAAGCTCATCCACACCAGCGGTGTACTGCTGAACACCTTCATTCAGAGTATCTACACCGGTTGTCAGCTCAGGAACCTTTTCTGTCAGAGCTGCAACACCGCTGTTCAGCTGGTTTGCACCGGATTCCAGGCTGCTTGCGCCGGATTTCAATGCATCAGAATTTTTATTAAGCTCATCCACACCAGCGGTGTACTGCTGAACACCTTTATCCAGAGTATCCACACCGGTTGTCAGCTCAGGAACCTTTTCTGTGAGGGTTGCAACGCCGCTGTTCAGCTGCCCTGCACCATCGTTCAGGCTCTTTGCGCCATCGTTAACCTTTGCAACACCATCGGTGTAGGTCTTAAGACCTTCTGTGAGACTGTCAGCACCGCTTACAAAGGTAAGAGTGCTGGTAGAAAGCTTTTTCAGGTTCTTGGTGATCGTTGTATTACCATCAGCTGCTGTATTCAGTCCGTCTTCGATCTTTCCGGATCCGTCTGCAGCTTCCTGCATTCCGTCACCTGCTTCTGAGATAGAATCAAAAACGGTTTCTGTATAGGTTTCTGTAACCTTGGAAGCGATGTTATCGCGAAGCTTCAGCATTGCTGTCTCACTGAGCTTGGAGGCGATATAGTTGGTTCCCGGGTTAGTCTCGTAGGACAGTTCCATTTGTTTTGGATCGTCATCCATTACAGTGGCTGCATTTGCGGAGAAATTTTCCGGAATTTTGATAACCATGTAATAGGTTCCATTGGCCAGACCGTCCTCTGCTGTCTTGCTGTCTACAATGTTAAATGCCATTGAGTCGTTGTCTTTCAGCTCATCCGCCATGTCCTTACCTATGCTCAAGGTCTTGCCATTATACTCGACAGGTTTGTCTTCGTTTACCACGGCCACTGGCAGGCTGTCTACGTTTCCGTAAGGATCCCACATGGATTTCAGAAACAGACCTGCATAGATGATCGGGATTACGATAATGGCGATTACGACGATAAGCATGAGCTTGTTACGAAGTAAGCTTTTCCATTCGTTTTTGATCATATTACCTATCCCTTTCTTATTAAATTGTATTATCAAACATAGTTGATTAATCAAACTTTATTCCAGTAATGGTAACAAAATCTATTAATCATATTAAAATCTATTAATAGCTTTGCACTCCATTATCAAACAAAGTGTTGATTTTCTTTACGTGATGTATTATACTAAACACATACCACAGATACAACCATTAAAAATTTACTGAATGTATATTAATAGACGAAAATAATGGAAGTGTCTATTACAAATAAAAAACTGCATAATAGACAAAAAGTACTTTATTTACTTTGAATTTATGTGCAGTTGGTAATATTAAATGCAGACAGGATTCCTCTGTTTCAACTAAATTGCGCAGCAGATTTCTGGTATCATGCAGATCAGTGTAGAGAAAGAGAATGCTTTTGCTCGTTTGAAGGATGCACATTGTATGACAGTTGCAGAGTATCGTAAGTAATAGGTGATGGAGGAAACAGACTTGCTTTTTTGAATTGCAGGGGGGATTAAGATGGCGGAAAAAGTTGACAGAAGAGTACGTAAGACCAAGGCACAGTTGCGAGCGGGGCTTGCCCGTCTTATGCAGAAGAAGAGTATTAAGGAAATTACGGTAAAGGAACTGGTAGAAGAAGTTGATATCAACCGCTCCACATTTTATCTTCACTATACAGATATCTATCAGATGCTGGAATCCATAGAGGCTGAACTGATGGAGGAAATCACGCATTTGGTGGCAGACTATCCTCTGGATCCTCTTAATAATAAGGAGAGCTCGTATCCTTTTATTGAGCAGATATTTACGATCCTGGATCATAATAAGGATATTTGTATCGCACTTCTTGGAAAGAATGGAGATATGGCTTTCGTGAATCGTATAGAAAAACTGATCGCAGATACAGTGCTGCATCGCTTGTCAGTTCGTCTTCCGAAAGACAACCGTGATATTGAGTATGCGTATGCGTTTTGTCTGAACGGATGCGTGGGAATGATCAAGACATGGTTGTCTTCTGAGAATCAGGAGAGTACACAGCATATGGCAGAGTTGACACATAAGCTGATCGATAATACAACACACATGTATCTGGAGCAGGCACTTATAGCAACTCCATAAATTACTGCAAACAATCCAGTTCATCATAGCGTGAAATCCTGCGTCAGATATCTTTGCCGTACGTCAGCACGCCTGCAGGATCTTCCTTGTCCTTCACACTCTGCTGAACTATCTTGATTGTATTATTTTATGGAATTGCTATAGATAAGAGAAATGTCCGGATGTATGAGGTGAGTCTGGTAAAAATAAAGAGTATTGTTTCACGTTTGTTTGAGAGAAAATTCATGTTTCACGTGAAACAGTACTCTTTTTTTATTGGCTTTTTGCTGGTTTATAGCATCTCCACAAATTACTGCATGAAGCTCAACGGCTCCGAACATGAACAATGTTCTTTTGATGTGTTGATTTCCCAAATTACTATAGAGAAAATTTGTCTTTGTTGCCGGATCATAAGCTGTTTTTACAGGAAAATAGATACCTGTTCCAGGAAATGTTCCGGATCTTCCAGATGAGGAAGATGCCTGGTTTCCGAGATCACAGCGGTTTCAATGGAAGAATTCAGCTTCTGGTATTCCTCTGCGATAAGAGAAGCTGAAGCTTCTTTTTCTCCGGAAATAATATAGATGCATGCATCGGAAGATTCTACGGCATTATTAATGCTGATATTCAGGTATTTGCCAATGTAGCTGGAATACAGATATTTGGCGTTGGAACCGCCCTTGTGAGCGGATTCATAATAGGTGTCTACCAGTGTATCTGTTACATGGAAGGGATTGTAGAAAAGCTTTTCCATAAACAGACTGCTGATGGATTCGCGGGAAGCTACCATATGGTAGATCAGAGTTCCGAAAATCGGAAGCTCGATAAAATACTTAAAGAGCTTGTTGTCTTTACAAGGTGCCTGCTTCAGGGAACTGAAGCTTGGTGGATTGACCAGCATGATCTTGCGGAAATAGTCGGAATTGTTACGGTAAGCCATGATCGCAAAAGAACCTGAGAAACCACTGGCAATAACATCGGTTTCTTCGCGAATCACATTCTTGGCAAAATCACAGAGTAACTGAGCAAATACAAAATTGGTATAAGTAATATCCGGTTTTTCGGAACGTCCACATCCAAGAAGATCAATGGTGTAAACTGTATGTTCGGTTGCGAGCTGCTTCTCTACGGCATTCCATTCATAACCGGAAGCACCTGGCATGATATCGTGAATAAGAAGAACAGGGGTGCCATGTCCCTGTTTTGTATAAAAAATCTTTCCAAAACGCCAGTCATAGGTTTTGCTATGTGGCTGTTCCAATATGTCTTTAAGCTGAGATGTGGCATCTATGAAACGGTTAGCAATATGAATAACACCTGCGGCAGTTCCGACTAAAGCTGCAAGAGTAAGTAGTCTGTGTCCATTTTTCTTCATAAAAAGCCTCCTGGAATTCGTAAAAATAATCAAGACAGATGTAACGTAATTCAGGTATCTGATCTGATTTTTTCTGAATATTTCTTTGCTTTATTATACGACAGGAACGAAAAATTTACAATGCTTTTGTAGGAACCCTAACCTTGTTATTGTTTGCTGGCTACTGTTCGCTCCGTTCTCAGTAACACGCTCCGCGATGCACAGAATTTATGCTGATCGCGTAAATTGGCGCGGTATGTCTTGGATTTTCTGTGATCTTCACTCACAAAAAACACCTCGCCGGACATTACCAGTTAACAGTAACGTTTGCTGATACTACTGCCCATTCTGTTCTTGACAATGACCGCCAAGGTGCTGTCGTTCTGTCTTTAGCAACACATTTCGTAATGCAAAGAATTTAAGTTAATCGCATAAATTGGCGCGGTATGGTCTCAGGCTTTCTGCGACCGTTGTTTACAAAAAAACTTACGGAATATTGTAACGATCGCTAAGTTGCTGTTTGGTTTGTTTTCAGTAATACGCTTCGCAATGTAAAGAATCTAAGTTAATCGCATAAATTGTCGAGGGGTATGGTCTTGGGCTTCCTGCGACCTTCGTTCACAAAAGCCACTTTGCGGGATATTACGATATTACCAGTGAACAGTGGCATCGCCAATACGCTTCATGATACATAGAAATCAGATTTTGAACCGAATTAAGTAAGTCCCCTGCTTCAATTGCGAAGAGCAATAAGCAGAGGACGGGGACTTGCTTGTATCAAAAGGAGTGAAAGTTCCTTCTGATAAACTGCGAAGTAGTTATTTGGTTATGAGTAAGTTGCGAAGCGGATGCTTTTATCCGCTTGAATAACTGCGCATCGCATCCTATAGCAATCCTCTAAAATAATGCATCTTAATCCAGCCCATCAGAATGTGAAATCTTGCGTCAGATATCTTTGCCGTGCGTCAGCACGCCCGCAGATACCTTCATTGTCATTCGCGCTCTGCTGAACTGTCTTAAATGCATTATTTACGAGGATTGCTACAGTTACTTCAGTGATGAGTTAGACACGCAATTTTTATAAAAAATATATGGAACAAATGTTTACTTAAATGATTTTATACTTCAGTAAAATACCAAGTGTTTCACGTGAAACATTGGACTTGTTATCCGCCAGACCTGGAGTCATACAGGATTGCCGAGGATAATGTTGATAAGAGTTTTGTTCAGCATTAGTGTACGGTTCCATGGATTGAGAATGACTCCCTCAATAGACGGTTCCTGCAATGCAGAAGCAAAAATCTTATCAATATCTGCAGTAAATGTGGACATGATCTTGTCACTGCCTTTTAATTCTTCGTCGAAGCTGGTGAATGCAGCCCACCATTGCTTTCCATCATTGGTTTTGATCGCGTGGAGAGAAATTTTACCATCACCTTTTGGAGGTTCTATGGCAATGATCAGCTGCGCCTGCTCCTTCATTCTGCGGCGGATTACTGTGAGAGCATAAGCAAGCATTTCTTCGCTTGTTTCTTTTTGGAGTGCTGCGATGGCAGTTTCAATCTTTTCATTGCCATTTAAAGTCTTGTCTAATTGTTCTTTATAGAAATCGTTGCGATTATTTGTGGTGTTCATGTATAAAATATTCCTTTCGATCAGATGATAAATTACAAGTGGTCAGTACACTAGCCGCAAACTGCGGGGAGTTTGCGAATACTTTCTTTATGGATTATAGCATTTCAAGGGAAAATGAAGCAAGAGAAGAAGCGTTTTTAAATGAATCAAGTAAGTCTTCTGTTACTATAGCAATCTTCTAAAATAATGCATCTTAATCCAGCCCATCAGAGGATGAAATCCTGCGTCAGATATCTTTGCCGTGCGTCAGTACGCCTGCAGATATCTTCCTTGCCTTTCGCATTCTGCTGAACTGTCTTAAATGCATTATTTACGAGGATTGCTATAGTACAGCGAATATTAAGTAATCGCCAACCGCCATATTGAATTGTCTGATTTTCCATCTGCTGCGTTGTCGTCGGTCACCGTAGTCACCGCTATGCCTCATTCCTCTGCCTTGTAGATGAAGAAATCATCCTGCGTCAATATAGCAGAAACTTAATTTTCGCTGTACTATTCACTGGCAACATTTCGCGAGGTGTTTTTTGTGAGTGAAGGTCACAGAAAACCCGAGACATACTGCGCGAATTTAGGCGATCAGAATAAATTCTGCGCAGCGCGAAGCGTGTTGCTGAGAACGGAGTAAATAGTAACGGTCTCCTGATTCAATTGTGAAAAGCAATAAGCAGCGGGTGAGGACTTGCTTGTATCAGGAGAAGTATTGCCCCCTACTGATAAATTGCAAAGTAGTTATTTGGTGTAGAACTGTGTAGCGAATGCTTTTATCTGATTGATCCAAAGTTGGGTAGATATGTTTGTGTGCTTGAAGGTAAGCTGCCAGATACGATTATCAGTATTTTCTGTGAGTTCCGGTCAGATGCTTTTATGCACTGTACCACTGTACGAGAAATTAACAAGTTAAGCGAATATAGTAAAAAGATATATTTATATGAAAAAAACGGAGAGTAAGGCAGAAAATAAGATGGACTTTGTAGGGGGATATAAGAGTAAGGATAAAATAAAGAGAAGGAAGAGACTGTTTCTGCGAAGAACACACCATGATAATAAAATGACTACAAAAATGATTAAAATACAAATGATAAGTACAATAAAAGGTACTTTATGAAAGAAAATACTGGAGAATAAATAGAAGTAATAGGATATTTGCAAAATAAAAAAACGATAAAGTACAAATTATAGTACTTTAATTAAAAGAGCACAATAAAATGTACTTTATACAAAAATACATAAAAAACCTGCGAAATATAGAAATGTGCACCTGCACACATACGCTAAAAAGAAAAATATCATAGTATGATAAAAATAAAATATAGATATGCCTCTACTTTAAACATGTAAAATGATGATTGATCGAATAAAGGAAGTCGTTTGCTTCGATTATGAAAAACAATAAGCTTTGGGTGTGAAATTACCTGTACTATTCATGACAAACTGTAAAAAAACTCTTCGGTGTAAAACTATGCACCGAATGCAGATGTTTTTATCCACATGACTGGGATAAAGGGAAGACAAGGCAGTGCTTTTTCGGCGTGACTTAGCAGAAAAAGCTTATTAGGTGAAATTATTTTATGCCAGTTTCGTGCCAGAATCTTGTTCAGATACATTTGATATTGGATATTACAAAATGAAACTATGCTTGAAAAAACCTTCACTTAACATGTATATAACGAATATATAACAGGATTGGAAGAAAAATGAAAGAAATACGTAAATCTTTTGTAAATATAATAAAATAAACAAAAATCGAAAATTTAAGTTTCACAATATTATATTTCTGGTTGAAAGATACATGCATTTCACACTATGAAAAACACTCTAAAAATATATGTTTCCATTTACTATATATAGATGTTTTGGTGGAATATAAAGATAATTGCCACATTATTTTGTGGATGAATTTTCTTGTACTTTTTACATACTTTTGTGATACAGATAATACCAGAGATCATATATCAGAGTTTTTTTGATATTTCTTGTTGGTTTTATAACGTATTCGTAACTGTTCAGTACTTTTGAAGTTATAAGTCAAATCACATATTTGAGTGATTTTCTTGATGGCATTTTTATTTTTAACCAGATCAAGTAAGGCCTCTGCTTCAATTAAGAATATCTATTTGATGATCTGTTTTTTTATGTTTCACGTGAAACATTAAGAGGTATCTTAAAAATAGAGAGATATAATCCCATCTTTTACAATTGCAGAAATAAAAACAGCTGTAAGTCTGGTATCTATGTCTTTATGGTAACTTTAATATAGTTTTTAACCGGATCAAGTAAGCTCCCTGCTTCAATTGCAAAAAGCAATAAGCAGTGGGTATGACTTGCTATAGGCGTTTTATGGTAGCGATGATATAGTTTTTTAACCGAATCAGGAGGTCCCTTGCCTTAACTGCAAAAAGCAATAAGCAGTGGGTATGACTTGCTATAGGCGTTTTACGGTAGCGATGATGTAATTTTTTAACTGAATCAGGAGGTCCCCCTGCCTCAATTGCAAAAAGCAATAAGCAGTGGGTATGACTTGTTATAGGCGTTTTACGGTAGCGATGATATAGTTTTTTAACCGAATTAGGAGATGTCCTGCTTCAATTGCAAAAAGCAATAAGCGGTGGGCGTGACTTGCTATAGGCGTTTTACGGTAGCGATGATATAGTTTTTTATTGAATCAGGAGGTCCTCTGCCTTAATTGCAAAACGCAATAAGTAGCGGTTGGGTACTTGCTTAAGGAAGAGAACAAGTAAGTTCTGGTAAATTACAGAGAAGTTATTCAGTGTAGAGCTGCGAAGCAACTGCGGATTGCGAATGTTTGTTTGACTCGAATCAGGAAATTATCTGATTTTCTGATTCCATTGAAGGAATCGATAAGCAGTGATCGAGGAATTGCTTTTTATCAGGGTAGGGAAGTTTGTAGTCTTCCTGATAAATCGCGAAGCAGTTATTCATTGTAGAATTGCGAAGGTATCTGAGAATGTTTTTATTCGCTTGACATTCTATAGCAATTCCATAAATTAATGCAAACAATCCAGCTCATCACAGTGTGAAATCCTGCGTCAAATATCTTTGCTGTACTATAGCAATCCTCTAAAATAATACATCTCAATCCAGCCCATCAGAGTGTGAAATCCTGCGTCAGATATCTTTGCCGTGCGTCAGCACGCCTGCAGATATCTTCCTTGTTTTTTGCACTCTGCTGAACTGTCTTAAATGTATTATTTATGAGGATCGCTATAGTAATGTTTTTTTTGCAGATAAAAATTGAAAATGCTGTAAAATCTGTAAAAGCAAGGGATTTCGATGCCTATGTAGCAGTAGGAAGCTTCCATAAAAGATAATAGATCTATACCAAGAAAATAGAATTATTTTTGAGATTACGATAAATCAGAACAATTTCATCAAAATATTTATATAAGAGGGAACTTCATTTCTTAGCACGTTTTTATAGCATAAAATATATAGTTTGATTGAAAAAAATAAAACCGGAAATTTATGCAGAGTTGATGGATTTTGCAATTGATGTACGGTTACTGTAAAACTCCTGTTTAGGTCAGAATGAGTTTGGGTATACTATACAATAAATAAAATAATTCAAAACCTATTTTCTATTGTTTCACGTGAAACATTATGTGGCAGTTTAAAAATAAAAGTGTTATAATGATATCCAATGAGTAAAAATCCCTTAAAAAAATAAAAAGGAGGGGTACAATGGGACGAATCATTGCAGTTGCCAATCAGAAAGGCGGGGTTGGAAAATCAACGACAGCCATCAATCTATCGGCCTGCCTTGCTGAAAAAGGGAAAAAGGTTCTTGCCATCGACATTGATCCGCAGGGAAATACAACCAGTGGACTTGGCACAGACAAGAATGCAGTAGAAAACACCCTTTATGAGCTGCTGCTTGGAGAAGCAGAGATCAAGGATACTATTATAAGGAACGTTGTAGATAATGTTGACCTGATACCGTCGAATATGAATCTTTCCGGTGCAGAAATTGAACTGGTTGGTCTTGAGGATAAAGAATTTATCCTGAAAAAGATCACGGATAAACTTCGCCGGAAATATGATTACATAATCATGGATTGTCCGCCGTCACTGAGTATGCTTACAATTAATGCTTTGACAGCCGCAACCTCCGTTCTGGTGCCGATTCAGTGTGAGTATTATGCATTGGAAGGTTTGTCACAGTTGATACATACCATCGAACTGGTAAGGGACCGATTGAATAAGAGATTGAAGATCGAAGGCGTGGTCTTTACCATGTATGATGCCAGAACAAATCTGTCACTTCAGGTTGTAGAAAATGTAAAAGAAAATCTGGACCAGAATATATACAAAACGATCATACCGAGAAATGTACGACTTGCAGAGGCACCCAGCTATGGAAAACCGATCAATCTGTACGATTCACGATCTACAGGAGCGGAGAGTTATCGCCTCCTGGCAGATGAAGTTATAGGCAGGGAGGGCGAGTGATGGCTGGAAGAAGAACAGGAGGCCTTGGAAAAGGTCTTGACGCACTGATCCCGAACAAAGCAGGCGGTCCATCAAAGGAACCTGCAAAAAAGACAAGATCTGCAGTTGTAAAAAAAGATAAACCAACTGAAAAAGATAATCTGGCCGCAGAACGACTTGTGAAAATTTCCAGCGTAGAACCAAATCTGAATCAGCCCAGAAGACATTTTGATGAGGATGCGCTGCTGGAACTTTCGGAATCCATTAAACAGTATGGTGTTCTTCAGCCGTTGTTGGTATCCGATAAGAAGGATTATTTTGAGATCATTGCAGGCGAACGCCGCTGGAGAGCTGCCAAGATGGCAGGACTCAAGGAAGTTCCTGTTGTTGTAAAAGAGTTTACAGACCAGGAAATAGTAGAAATTTCCCTGATCGAGAACATTCAGCGGGAAGACCTGAATCCTATAGAGGAAGCGATGGCATACAAACGTCTGATGGAAGAGTTTCACCTGAAACAGGATGAAATCGCAGACAGAGTTGCCAAAAGCAGAACTGCAGTAACTAATTCCATGCGTCTTCTGAAGCTTTCTTCAAAAGTTCAGGAAATGGTAATTGCAGATATGATCTCAGCTGGTCATGCGAGAGCACTTCTGGGAATTTCTGATGAAGCTCTTCAGGAAACAACAGCCATGAAGGTTTTTGATGAAAAACTCAGTGTTCGTGAGACGGAAAAACTTGTAAAGAATCTGGTTTCTCCTGCGAAAAAAATAAAAACAGAGAGAAACACAGCAGAGGATGCCATTTATGAGAGCCTGGAAGAAAAAATGAAAGGTATCATGGGAACAAAGGTATCCATTCAGCGAAAGAAAAACAACAAAGGTAAAATTGAAATTGAATATTATTCCAGAGATGAACTGGAGAGGATCATTGATCTGTTCGAATCTATCAGATAGGAGGCAGAATGAGCGGGATTTTTGAAAGCATGGGAATTGATTCCGGGATTGTGATCATTATTTTGCTGATCCTTACCATCATTCTTCTGATCAATGTGGTGAGCAGCAATATGCGTCTCAGACGTTTGGAACGGAAGTACAAGATGTTTATGAGAGGCGGAGATGCACAGTCACTGGAAAAAGTTTTTGTAAGAAAATTTGCACAGATCGACCGGCTGTATGAAGCAAAGGAAGATCATGATCATGACATCAGCTTTATCAAAAAAAATATGAATGTAATGTTCAGCAAATATGGCGTTGAGAAGTATGATGCATTTGATGATGTAGGTGGAAAACTCAGCTTTGCACTGGCGCTTCTTGATAAAAACAATACAGGTCTGATTTTGAATGCGGTTCACAGCCGCGATAACTGTTTCCTTTATTTAAAGGAGATCGTAAAAGGTGAGTCCTATGTTGTACTTAGCCAGGAAGAAGTGGAAGCTTTGAGAAAAGCAGTAAACTTTGGCCTTGGTGAGATTGAGAAGGAATAAAAAACTGCAAAGATTAAGAATATTTTTAATACAGGAGGAATATCATGTTAGACATTAAGTTTGTGAGAGAGAATCCGGAGGTTGTAAAGCAGAATATCCGCAATAAGTTCCAGGACAGCAAACTGGAGCTGGTTGACAAGGTTCTCGAACTTGATAAAGAAAACAGAGAGATTAAGCAGGAGGTTGAGGCTCTCCGTGCTGAGAGAAACAAGATCTCCAAACAGATCGGTGCTCTTATGGGCCAGGGAAAAAGAGAAGAGGCAGAAGAGGTTAAAAAACAGGTTGCTGCATCCGGAACTCGTATTGAGGAACTTTCTCAGAGAGAGAAAGAGGTTGAGGAAGAGCTTCTGAAAGATATGATGGTGATTCCGAACATCATCGATCCTTCTGTTCCGATTGGTAAAGACGATAGCCAGAACGTAGAGATTGAAAAATTTGGTGAGCCGGTTGTTCCGGATTTTGAAGTTCCGTATCATACAGATATCATGGAGAATTTTGACGGAATCGACCTTGACAGCGCAAGACGTGTTGCCGGTAATGGATTTTATTATCTGATGGGAGATATCGCACGCCTTCATTCCGCAGTAATTTCTTATGCAAGAGATTTCATGATCAACCGAGGATTTACTTACTGCGTACCACCTTTCATGATCAGAAGCAATGTTGTTACAGGTGTTATGAGCTTTGCTGAGATGGATGCTATGATGTACAAGATCGAAGGTGAGGATCTTTACCTGATCGGAACAAGTGAGCATTCCATGATCGGTAAATTCATTGATCAGATCATCCCGGAGGAAGAGCTTCCGAAAACACTTACAAGCTATTCTCCGTGCTTCCGTAAAGAGAAAGGTGCTCATGGACTTGAGGAGAGAGGTGTTTACCGTATCCATCAGTTCGAGAAACAGGAGATGATCGTTGTCTGCAAGCCAGAGGAGAGTAAGATGTGGTTCGACAAGCTGTGGCAGAATACAGTAGATCTGTTCCGTTCTCTTGATATTCCGGTTCGTACGCTTGAGTGCTGCTCCGGTGACCTTGCTGATCTTAAGGTAAAATCCCTCGATGTTGAGGCATGGTCTCCACGTCAGAAGAAGTACTTTGAGGTAGGAAGCTGCTCCAACCTTGGAGATGCACAGGCACGTCGTCTGAAAATCCGTGTAAACGGCAAAGATGGTAAGAAATATCTTGCTCATACATTAAACAACACAGTAGTAGCACCTCCGAGAATGCTCATTGCTTTCCTGGAGAATAACCTGAATGCAGATGGATCTGTAAATATTCCAAAAGCTCTGCAGCCATATATGGGCGGTATGACAAAGATTGAGAAAAAGACACGCGCGTAAGAGAAACGCAGGCTTTTTCAGGGAGGTGTTCTTGTGCACAGTTATTTAAAGACCGTTGGTTTTTCACAGATTACCAGAAGAAGTGAAATAAAAGAGATCATCCGTGATGTGATCGCAAGCTACGATGAAAAGGTTTGCGTGGAAAATCATCCGGAAGGCGTATTTGTACAGTTTTCAAAGAATTATGGCTGTGACTGTGGAATCAGCGTTTGTGGTCAGTACGATGAGAACGGTGAGTTTCACGTGGAATATTATTTCCCATTTTTCAGGGGAACAGGAATCACATCCAGGGAAAAAGTGACTGTTGAACGTCATACAGATAAAGAATCTTATGCAGGAGCATGTGATGATCTGCGTATAGGAGTGACTATGATCTTTTATCTGCAGAATCTGGCAGAATATATGCAGGAGAAATACAAAGGCCTGAAAGACCCGGGGGACCGTCCTGTGACGGTTTCCGGTCTGGCTTCTGAGGGAAAGATCCTGTTTCCGCTACAGAAGGATAAGGAAGCCGTAAAGGTGGAGAGAGAGCTTTCCAAAAACAGGACTAATCTGATCGCAGCAGCGCGTAATGGTGATGAGGAAGCTATGGAGAGTCTTACAATGGAGGATATGGATACTTACTCCATGATTTCCCAGAGAATTGTTACAGATGATGTTCTCACGATCGTGGACTCTTATTTCATGCCTTATGGAATCGAATGTGATCAGTATAATGTTCTTGGTGAGATTCTGGACATCATGAAATTTAAGAATATCCTGACAGGTGAAGAAATCTGCCAGATGACTATTGAGAGCAATGATATACAGTTTGATATCTGCATCAACAGCAAGGATCTTCTCGGTGAACCGGCAGTTGGACGTCGCTTCAAAGGAACAATCTGGCTGCAGGGTCAGCTGCACTATTAAGTTTTCGAATTTTGAATTAATTCTTGTAATTTCAAAATAAATATAGTAAAATAATGGTTGTGAAACTTTTGGAAGTGTTCAAAATGTTTCACAACCATATATGTCCATATAGCTCAGCTGGATAGAGCACTCGCCTCCTAAGCGAGGGGTCGGAGGTTCAAATCCTCTTGGCGACGGGCTTCAAAGCGTTCGAAAATGTTAGCTGGATTAGCTGACAACGAACGCTTTTCTTATTTTCTAATCACGTTCGTGACATGAAATTCCATTCAAAATGCTCCATTTCCAGCTAACACAATCCGATTTTTGTTAGCTGACAGCTAATCAAAATCACCGGTTTGCAAACATGGTTTTTAGGAAGTCCAGCTAACATTTGGGTTCCGCTCTGTTGTCACCCCTTATTTTGGGATGTAAATTAGAGAAAAGGCGGGAAAAGAAACAATCTCTCCGAAACCTGCAAACATAAATTAGCTGAAACAGTATTCAATTCTATTAGCTACAGCTAATGGTCAAACAGCAATGTCTGTTTGGAACTTTACCTACAACAAAAGTTCCAGGCAGGCATTTTCTATTTCCTGAGTCCTGGAGGAAAGGAGTCGAGATGGTTGAGGCAAACAGACAATCAGGAGAAAACGAAGAAAGAATCATAGAAATTGAGATTGAACGTCTCCGCCCTTTTAAGGAACATCCCTTTCAAGTAAAAGATGATAGTTCTATTCTTTTATATCTTTTCTCAATACTTCTTTTGGTGGTTCAATCTCTTTTGCCAGTGTATGTTCTGTCAATTCCGACAGAATTTTTAATTTCTTATTTATAAGTGGTCTCATGCAGTTTGGAACGTGTTCCTGATGTGCCCGATGTATTGCCACGCACTCTTTACAATTTCCATGATATCTGCAAGCTTTCAGACATGGACAATGGTCTTTATCTACATATTCCTTCCTGAATTCCGATGCAAATTCTTCCTGGAGTTTTAATCCCTCTGACCGGTTTCCTTTGTGAAATTCTTTCATTGCAGCTATTTCTTTTTCGTTTCCCTCGATTTTCATTTTATTCTCTCCTCGTATAATATCTTTTAGATACATAAATACATGTATCTTAGTTACCAAATAAATATTGTTCAATAGGCTTAGTAAAGCCCATGATATAATTGTCCTAGAGCGTGTTTGAAAAACATTTTGAGTTGTTCATTTTAACCAAATTAATATTGAGACGATGCATACAAAACCCAGAAAATTGGAAGTAAGTTTATCATAACGTGTCGCTATGTTGTGGTCAAGCTATTCGGCGAAACACTTTTAATTTGAGAAAGTAGTTTTCTACTAAATCTCTCTCTTTATAAAGCCACCAATCACAATGACGGTCAAACTTTGCTCCTTTTCTGGAAGAAATCGTTGGTTCTCCACCATGAGAGTAGATATAAATATCATTACATTGCCCTTCACTAATCATAAAATATACTGGATAGGATATGAGGAACCGGATGATCTTCGAATCACACTGGCAACGATCATGATGGATGTCATCAACGAAGAAGAAATCAATCTGGAAGATGGTATCTTACATCATCAGGAAAATGTAGATCTGCTTCCGGCAAATATTGAGCTTTCCGTACTGGAAGTGACGATGGGAAATGTTATGAGCAGAGAAATGATCATGAAAGAATATATCGATGCGATAGGATCCCGATACGATTATATCCTGATCGACTGTATGCCGAGCCTTGGTATGATGACAATCAATGCACTGGTTTCTTCTGATTCTGTTTTGATACCAGTACAGGCCGCATATCTGCCTGTTAAAGGACTTCAACAGCTGATCAAGACCATTCTTACAGTAAAGAAAAGACTGAACCGAAAACTGGCGATTGAGGGCATTCTTGAATTTAAGGAGGATATGAAAATGAGCGAAAACAATGATTTTATTCAGTTACCACCACTAAAAAAAAGATACACCATCCGCTGTGGTAGCATTCATTTGGGAGTACATGAAAATACCGGAGAACTCAAGAGAAAAAGTTAAGGATATGATCAAAGAAGTACATGAAAATGGCATGAAATTAGATTATAAAGAGCCAAAACTGTATGATGTTGTTTCAAAAGAAGAAATCGCTGAATTTGAAGAGGTCATGCGTAAAACCATAGCTGACATTGTATCAGAAGCCAGTGGTGTTGCCTGTTGGGTATATGTGCAGAAATATGTGAAGCATAAGACCTTGGATGAGATGCTGCAAGAATGGTCAGGAGCAGGCCAGTTTATTCTTGCTATGGATACTTGGTTTGAAAGACTGATGGCGGATCAATAGAAGCTGTGATAGAATGAAGAAAACGATTTGATGTGCAAATCGGAACTTTTTGAGGAGTTTTGAGGAGATAGATATAAAATGACCTTCCAATTAGTTTGTATAGAACCAAAAGAATTAACGCAATACAAGTCGGATATGCAGGAAGCATTTCAGAAAGGTTTTGAAGATGTTTTCGGGAAAACAGATGCTGTTATTCTGCCTGAAAAGGACATTGACCAGTCGGTGAATGCGGAGGGTTCTGCTGTCTATAAAGCTGTTGTCGATGGAGAAATGGTGGGCGGTGCAGTTGTTATTATCAATGAGAGTACACAGCATAACCATCTTGACCTGCTTTTTGTAAAGAACGGAGTTCAGAGCAATGGTATTGGTAAGAAGATATGGTTTGAATTGGAACGAATATATCCGAACACGAAAGTATGGGAAACCTGTACGCCGTACTTTGATAAGCGCAACATTCATTTTTATGTGAATGTCTGCGGCTTTCATATTACAGAATTTTTTAATGAAAAACATCCTATGCCGGATACACCGGACGATTTTGTTGGTGATGGCAATGAGGGAATGTTTGCGTTTAAGAAGCAAATGCGTTTATGAACTTCCAGTTTGTTGAACTGAATCCGAAAAGCATTAGGGCGCACAGGAGATAGAATCCTTTGCGTAAAAGACTAACGAACATATTTAATGAAACATCGG
>JAFEHB010000487.1_pt1 | contig 27723 bp, 28 predicted proteins | sample 9267121 | NCBI WGS metagenome assembly JAFEHB01 (sample SAMN17103336, study PRJNA684904) | human gut metagenome | isolation source: diarrhea sample from child under the age of five | host: Homo sapiens | place: South Africa: Mafikeng, Mafikeng Provincial Hospital | collected 2019-09 | reverse complement strand
ACCTACTAGGAGGGATTGTCATCTTATTGGGAATCCATCAGATGGGCCTCATCAATCTTCAGCAACTCCAAAAACAAAAGAGTATCCAACTGAAGAAGGACGAAAAACGCAATGAATTCTTCAATGCTTTTCTGATAGGGGTCACCTTCAGTTTTGGTTGGACCCCTTGTGTCGGACCAGTTTTGAGTTCTGTTCTAGCCATTGCCGCTTCTGGAGGAGATGGGGCTTTACAAGGCGCTCTCCTGATGCTGGTCTATACATTAGGCTTGGCGCTACCCTTCTTAGTCTTGGCTCTAGCTTCTAGCTGGGTTCTACAACATTTTGCTAAACTCAAGCCCCATATGGGGACCTTGAAAAAAATTGGTGGTGCCCTCATCATCTTGATGGGCATCTTGCTGATGCTAGGAAATCTTAATAGCCTCGCATCCCTGTTTCACTAATCTTGAATGATTAAAGGAGAAAAATCATGAAAAAAATTCTTGCACTTTCTATTGCTACACTTAGCATCGTCACTTTAGCAGCTTGTTCTGGACAGAAATCAGATTCAGACATGAAAAAAACGGACGATAGTAGTATGATGAAGAAGGACGATATGAAGAAGGATGACATGAAGGATTCATCCATGTCCGATGATAAAATGAAAAAAGAAGACATGAAAGATTCATCTATGATGTCTGACAGCAGTTCTGAAATGAAGGACGATATGAAAAAAGATGAGATGAAATCCAGCGATTCAGAAATGAAAGATGAAAAGAGTGGATCATCTGATATGAAATCAGACAACTAATGAAAGAAGGGAGAAGTCATCTGAGGATGACTTTCCCTTTGTTTAAAGAGGTGATAATGATGAAAAAATTAGCTTTAGTAGCTACTGGGTTCGTATGCGCTGGACTTCTGGGCGCTTGTTCAAGCCAAGGAATGGCCACTTCCACCAAAGACATGAGTCAACAAACAGCCAAAGCTGGGGCTAGGCAACCATCTGGCAAGAAAGTGAAGGATGTTAGCCTGCAAGGAGTGGATGGCAAGACCTACCGATTATCCGATTACAAAGGGAAGAAAGTTTACCTCAAATTTTGGGCTTCCTGGTGCTCAATCTGTCTTTCAACATTAGGCGACACAAATGATTTAGCAAAGGCAGAGGAGGGTAAGGATTATGTGGTCTTATCCGTTGTAGCTCCAACCTTTAATGGTGAAAAATCGGAAGCAGATTTCAAAAACTGGTACCAGTCTTTGGATTACAAGGATTTCCCAGTCTTGCTGGATAATAAAGGAGATTTGCTCAAAGAATATGGGATTCGCTCTTATCCATCTGCTCTCTTTATTGCGAGCGATGGAACGCTCGCTAAGACCCATATCGGTTATATGAGCAAGGAAGACATCGTCCAGACTCTAAAAGAAATGAAGTAAGGAGATAGACAATGGAAACAAAATGGAAACTCATTTCCGTTCTTTTAGTGGGCCTGCTTTGTTTTGGAATCTTCTTCCTTATCAAAGGATCCATGGCCTTGGATACATCAGATGCGACGACTGAGCAGATCAAAAAAGCGTCCATGAGTCAGACACCAGTAGCAAACAAAAAGAAGGAAGAAAAAGTCAACCCAGAAGACCAACGAGAAATCTATTTAGCTGGTGGTTGCTTCTGGGGCGTAGAGGAATATTTCTCCCGTGTTCCAGGTGTGATCGATGCTGTATCAGGCTACGCCAATGGGAAGGGAGATACGACCAAGTATGAATTAGTCCCTCAAACAGGCCATGCCGAAACAGTTCACATCACTTACAATGTCAAGAAGGTATCTCTGAAAGAATTGCTCCTGCATTATTTCCGGATTATCGACCCAACGTCGAAGAATCGTCAAGGAAATGATCAAGGAACACAATACCGAACAGGTGTCTATTATGTCTCTCAAGAGGACCTTCCAACCATTAACCAAGTCTTTGAAGAGGTGGCAAAAAAATACGACAAACCGTTAGCAGTGGAAAAAGAGCCACTGACCAATTTCATCAAGGCTGAGGACTACCACCAGGATTATCTAAAGAAACATCCGAATGGATACTGCCATATCGATGTCAATCAGGCTTCTTATCCTGTTATTGATGCCAGTCGCTACTCTAAGCCAAGCGATGAGGAGATCAAAAAGAAGTTATCTCCTGAAGAGTATGCGGTGACACAAAAAAATGATACCGAACGGGCCTTCTCCAATCGTTACTGGGATCAGTTTGATGCCGGTATTTATGTAGATGTCGTGACCGGTGAGCCTCTCTTCTCCTCTAAGGATAAATTTGATTCGGGTTGTGGTTGGCCAAGTTTCAGTCGGCCTATTAGTCCTGATGTGGCCATCTATAAGGAGGATAAGAGTTTTAATATGACTCGGACAGAAGTTCGGAGCCGTGTGGGAAATTCCCATCTAGGTCATGTTTTTACCGATGGTCCCAAGGAAAAAGGCGGCCTTCGCTATTGCATCAATAGTTTGTCTATTACCTTCATTCCCAAAGCAGAAATGAAAGAAAAGGGCTACGGTTATTTATTAGACTATGTCTGAGACAATTCAGCCTATAATTTGCTATAATAAGTATAGCAAAGACAAGTAGGTGAAAGACATGTATGCGATCATGATTGTGGAAGATGAAGAGCTTATCCGGCAGGGTCTGACTTCCTTAGTGGATTATGAACAGTTTGGAATGACCGTCATCAACCAGGCTAAAAATGGGCGTGAGGCTTGGGAGAAGTTTCAAGAGCAACCAGCCGATATCCTTCTAACCGATATCAATATGCCACAAATGAATGGCTTGGATCTGGCTCATCTCGTCAAAGAACAATCTCCGTCTTGCCATATCATTTTTTTGACAGGTTATGATGACTTTGAGTTTGCAAGGAAAGCCATCAAGTTAGGTGCAGATGATTATTTGCTGAAGCCTTTTTCAAAAGATGATATTGAAGAGATGTTAGCAAAGGTGAAAGGAAAACTTGATCAAGAGCGTAAGAAAGCGCAAGTCGAAGATTTGGTCAGTCAGGGTTATTCGACAGACTTGGAAGAAGCCATTCATGCTCGTTTAGCAGACTCTCAGTTAACTCTAAAGGATCTGGCCTATTAACTTGGTTTCAGTGCCTCGTATCTAAGTGTATTGATCAAGAAAAAATTGGGACTCCCCTTCCAAGACTACCTCATTCAAGAGCGAATGAAGAAGGCTCAACTCTTGCTTCTCACGACAGATTTAAAAATTTATGAGATCGCCGATCAGGTTGGTTTTGAAGATATGAACTATTTTTCTCAACGCTTTAAGCAGGTTGTTGGGGTGACACCAAGGCAGTACAAAAAAGGAGAGCATGAATGAAACGATATCCCTTGCTGATTCAGCTGGTCCTCTACTTTTTTCTATTCATTCTCCTACTTTTTGGTCTTATTGGTGGCCTCTATTATCAAACGAGTTCAGGGACGATCCGCCAGCAAACGGAGCGGACGACAAGAAATAGTATCGATCAAAGCAGTCAGTTTATCACCTCCTATCTAAAAAAATTAAAGCAGACCACAACGGTACTTAGCAAGGAACAGGCTGTTCGCCAATTTGCCCAAGACAAGAGTGCGAATCAAGAAACAGTTCAGCACTTGATGCGAACGATGATTGAAACGGATCCGGACCTGGTCTCTGCGGTCTTGGTGACCAAGGATGGACGTCTGGTAGCGACAGATTCCAAAATCAGCATGCAGACTTCCTCAGATATGATGAATGAAAGTTGGTATCAAGAGGCGATTAAGGAAAGAGCCATGCCAGTTTTGACGCCAGCTCGAAAGGAATCCTTGACCTCGGAAAAAGAAAAATGGGTGGTTTCTATTACCCAAGAAGTGGTCGATCAGGCTGGTCAAAATCTCGGAGTAGTACGCTTGGATATTGGCTACGATAGCCTTCAGGCTTACTTGGATCACCTGCAACTAGGGAAGCAAGGCTTTAGTTTTATCATTAATCAAAAGCATGAGTTTGTCTATCATCCTAAAAAAGCGGTCTATTCCTCCAGCCAAGAAATGCAAGCCATGCAGCCCTATATTGCTGTGACAGATGGCTATACAAAAGGAGGACAGAATTTTATCTATCAGATTCCGATTCCAGATAGCGATTGGACCTTGATTGGAGTGGCTTCACTTGAAGGACTTCAGATGCTGCAGTCGCAACTCCTGTACTCTTTCATTGGTCTAGGATTACTAGCTTTGATCATGTGTTTGATAGGGATCGGCTTTGTTCTGCGTTTGTGGATCAAACCCTTACAAGACCTTCAGACTATCATTTTGAGGATTGGAGCAGGAGATGCTCACGTGAGGGCTGCAGCCAAAGGATCTCCAGAATTGGTGGCCCTCGCTCAAGCGTTTAATGCCATGTTGGACCAAATCGATAACCTCATGCAACAGGTCAAGGAAGAGGAACAGAACGCACGGCGGTACGAGTTGCGGGCACTTTCTGCTCAGATAAATCCGCATTTTCTCTACAATACCTTGGATACGATTGTCTGGATGGCGGAGTTTAATGATAGTCGGCGCGTGGTCGACATCACCAAGTCTCTGGCTCAATATTTTCGACTAGCTCTCAACCAAGGCCAGGAACAAATCCTACTGAGAGATGAAATTGACCATGTCCGCCAGTATCTTTTCATTCAAAAACAACGTTATGGTGAAAAGCTCAACTATGAAATTCTAGAAGATGAAAGGTTGGGCGACTATCAGCTCCCCAAATTAGTACTTCAACCCTTAGTGGAAAATGCGATTTACCATGGCATTAAAGAGATCGATCGGCCAGGTCTCATTCGAGTGACGACTGAAGTCAGTGGAGACTCCGCCTGCGTATCGATTTTTGACAATGGACGAGGGTTTGATTTATCAGAATCAACAGCCCAAACCCTTCTTCGTTTAGGAGGTGTTGGCTTGAAAAATGTGGACCAACGATTGCATCTTCAATTTGGCGAAGCCTATCATATGGAGATTGATTCTAAGGCCAATAGCTATACGAAAATCACTCTTTTTTTGCCCCTTTCATCATCTGATGAACATGTATAGAGACAAAGATTGCCATCTTTGTCTCTTTTTCCTTTTGGAAACTTTCAATGTTGAATTTCAACTCTTTTCTAGTCAAATCTGACGCAAGTCATCAAATTTATGATAAAATAAAGTGTTACAGTAAATAGATTTTGATGAAGGAACACTATGCGAAAAGAGATTGACCCTGAATTATATAATTACAATAAATTTCCTGGACCTGTCTTTCATCAGGTAGGAGACCAAATCCGTTCAGAAAACCTCTCCTTTGAGTTGTTAAAAAATGAAAAGGAAGCTTTTGATGCGACTGTTTTTGGTCAGCGATTTTCTGAGATTTTAACCAAGTTTGATTACATTGTTGGTGATTGGAGCAATGAGCAGTTGCGCTTGCGTGGCTTTTATAAGGAAGAGCGCGATGTTGCAACGATGGATAAATTAAGTCGCTTAGACGATTATTTGTTAGAATATTGTAGCTATGGTTGTGCTTATTTTGTCCTTGAAAATAAGGAGCCCCATCGTGCTTCTTTTGATAAGAAATCACCGGTCAAAAAAGCTCAATCAGAAGAAAGAGAGCCGAAGAAGCGTTCGCGCAATCGCAAACAAAAAGATCGTTTCCAAAAACGAGAACGCGACAAGGGACAACCAGCCAAAAACTCGAAAAAAACAAGATCGTCTGCTGAGACTAAAAAGACAACTAAGACAGACAACAAACGTCATTTTGTGATTCGACAAAAAGAGGAGTAAGAAAGAATGAAACCATCCATTTATAGTTTAACACGCCAGGATATGATTGATTGGGCGGAAGAAAACGGCGAAAAGAAATTCCGTGCAGCACAAATCTGGGAATGGCTCTATCGCAAACGCGTCCAGTCCTTCGAAGAAATGACCAACCTTTCTAAGGACTTGATTGCGAAGTTGAATGATCAGTTTGTCGTCAACCCACTCAAGCAACGGATCGTGCAAGAGTCAGCAGACGGGACGGTCAAGTACCTCTTTGAATTGCCAGACGGCATGTTGATTGAAACCGTCTTGATGCGTCAGCACTATGGATTATCTGTCTGTGTAACGACTCAAGTAGGATGCAATATCGGTTGTACCTTCTGTGCTTCTGGTTTGATCAAAAAACAACGCGATTTGAACAATGGTGAAATCGTGTCTCAAATCATGTTGGTCCAAAAATACTTTGACGAACGTGGCCAAGATGAACGGGTCAGCCATATCGTTGTCATGGGGATCGGAGAACCATTTGACAACTATAACAATGTCTTAAAATTTATCCGGACGGTCAACGATGACAAGGGATTAGCGATTGGTGCTCGTCATATTACCGTGTCAACTTCTGGTTTGGCTCATAAAATTCGTGACTTTGCAAATGAAGGTGTGCAGGTCAATTTGGCAGTGTCTCTACATGCTCCAAACAACGACTTGCGCTCTAGCATCATGAAGATCAACCGAGCTTTCCCAATTGAAAAATTGTTTGCAGCGATTGAATACTATATCGAGACCACGAACCGTCGGGTGACCTTTGAGTACATCATGTTGAATGAAGTCAATGATGGGGTTGAGCAAGCCTTAGAGTTGGCAGAATTGCTCAAGAATATCAAGAAATTGTCTTATGTTAACTTAATTCCTTACAATCCTGTCAGTGAGCATGACCAATATAGCCGGAGTCCAAAAGAACGGGTTATGGCCTTCTATGATACCTTGAAAAAACAAGGTGTCAACTGTGTGGTGCGTCAAGAGCACGGTACAGATATTGATGCTGCCTGTGGCCAATTGCGTTCAAATACGATGAAACGGGATCGGGAGAAAGCGATTGTTCAACATGCGCAACCTTAAACAAGGGCTGATCGATCATACAGAACTAACAAAGAGAGGAAGATGGCTGTTACGGAGTGGCAGCTTCTTCTATTTTATCCTCTTGTGCCTGATGTGTTTTTTGCCTCAACAGCCAGAGCCAGGTATGGAAACACCGGGAATTCAACATTTTGGTCGCATCGTCGTCCTACTGGTTCCACTGAATTCGTTGATGAATTTTGGCCAGATCACCAGTGTCCTCCAACTCATTAAGGTCATTCTCCAAAATATAGCCAATATCTTTTTGTTAAGCCCGCTGGTCTTTCAACTTCTCTGGCTATGGCCCTGGTTGAGGAGCCGCAAACGGGTCTTGTGCTTCGGCTTTGCGATGAGCTTGTGGATTGAATGCAGCCAAGTTCTGTTAGATCTTTTGTTTGATGCCAATCGTGTCTTTGAGCTAGATGATTTGTGGACCAATACCTTAGGGGCTTACTTGGCTTATCTAGTATTTCAGTATCTCCGAGCACGATTGCTAGCAAAAAATGGTGAAATGTAAAATCCGAACATTTAAGCCGCTTTTTAAAATTTTTGTTGACAAAGTCAGAAGCGGGAGCTATAATAGCTTCAAGACATCAGAAAAGTAGAGGTTTTTCTCACTTCCAGGGAGCTTGTGGTGATTGTGAACAAGCAGTGGTGAATCTTGAAATGGGCTGATGCGTTTATGATGATGAATTTGAAACAATAAAAATTCGGTGAGCACACCTTATCGTGCACCCTGTTGTTAGACAGGTCAGAGATGTAGGAGAAAGACTATCTTCCTACAATTGAGGTGGCACCGCGGTATCGAATCGTCCTCACACAGATTTTTCTGTGTGAGGTTTTTTGTATCTCAAAGGAACCCAGAGAGACTGCAGCTCAAAGGGCCAGCGAGAGAAAAAGATCATAAACAGGATTGAAGATATAGAAAAGAGGACACAATTATGACAGAAACAAAAGGCTATTTCGGACAATTTGGTGGATCTTTCGTACCAGAACCCATTCAAAACTTGCTCAATCAATTAGAGGAAACCTTTGAACAGTATAAAAATGACCCAGAATTTATTGCAGAATACAAACATTATTTGAAAGACTATTCTGGACGGGAAACACCACTCTACTTTGCAGAAAGTTTAACAGAGCATTTAGGTGGGGCAAAAATTTATTTGAAGCGCGAAGACTTGAATCACCTAGGTTCGCATAAATTGAATAACGTCTTGGGGCAAATCCTATTGGCTAAGCGCATGGGCAAAACGCGCGTGATTGCTGAAACAGGAGCTGGTCAACACGGTGTCGCTACAGCAGCTGCGGCAGCTAAATTTGGTATGGCCTGTGATGTCTACATGGGGGCAGAAGACGTGGAGCGTCAACGTCTCAATGTCTTCCGCATGGAAATGATGGGGGCAACCGTTCATGCGGTTGAAACCGGTACTAAGACCTTGAAAGATGCCGTTGATGCGGCGTTTGGAGCATGGATGGCGGATCTGGATGCCTTTTACGTTTTGGGTTCTGCTGTTGGACCTCACCCTTACCCAACCATTGTGCATGAATTCCAAAAAGTAATCAGTGAAGAATCTAAACGTCAAATCTTGGAAAAAGAAGGCCGTTTGCCGGATTATGTGATTGCCTGTGTCGGTGGTGGCTCTAATGCCATTGGTGCCTTTTCTGAATATGTCGCAGAAGAGGAAGTCGGCTTGATTGGGGTAGAAGCAGCTGGACATGGCTTGGACACCGATCAACACGCAGCGACCATGACCAAAGGGACTATCGGTGTGGTTGATGGTATGAAGACCTATGCAGTCTTTGGCGAAGATGGAAAAGTAGCGCCAGTGTACTCGATCTCTGCTGGTTTGGACTACCCAGGGGTTGGTCCAGAGCATGCTTTCTTTAAAGATTCTGGTCGTGTCGAATATGTAGCAGCGACAGATGATGAAGCAGTAGAAGCTCTTCTTCTTCTCAGTAAGACAGAAGGGATCCTCCCAGCCATTGAAAGCTCACACGCGATTGCGGAAGCTGTCAAACGTGCTCCACAATTGGATAAAGACAAGATCATCATCATCAATGTTTCCGGACGTGGGGACAAGGACGTAGCTGCCATCGCTGATTATCTAGAAGCGAAGGCTACAAAATAAGCAATCTTATCTGCAAAACATTGTATAAAGCAGTAAAGCGTGATAACTGAGAAAGAGACAGGGAACAAAGGGAATCCGGTCTCTTTCTTTTTTGAGAGCAAAGACGAGAATGCCTAAGATGGATGCGATCTGAATGAGAATGAGGATCTGGGTAGAAGAAAAGCTTAGCGAAAAGGTGGCGAGTAAGAGAAAATCTCCTGCTCCCATTCCGATAAAGAAAAAATGAGCTCCGATCGCAAGGAGTAAAAAGACCAGCATGAGGAGATTACTACCGGATAAAAAGAGGACCAGGGCATGAAGACAGCACCAGATGACCAAGGGGTATTCCATAAAGCGAAGGTCATAGATGGCTAAAACGGCTGCTCCCAGTAGTGTTAGAAGCTGAGGCAGAGAAAGAAAACCATTGGCGTAGGCTAAAAAGAGCAGGCCACTCCAGACCTCAAAAAGGCAGTACCAAAATGGGTAGGTCTGATGACAATAGTGGCAGCGAAAACGATGGAGTAGTTGCGAGATAATGGGGATGAGATCCCAAACTCCAAGGATGTGTTGGCAGTGATCACAATGACTGCGAGGAGTGAGAATGGATTGGTTTGGGAAACGGTCAATAACGAGCCCCAAAAAAGAGGCGATGCAAGTACCGATGGTAAAAAAATAAAAGTTGATCATACTTATTTATTCGTAAAGCAATCGAAAAATGTCATCATTTGCTTGAAAATCTTGTAAAGCCTTTCTAAATTTGATACAATAATGAACATGAAAAACCTGTATGATGTTCAACAATTTTTAAAACGTTTTGGAATCATCATTTACGTAGGGAAGCGCCTCTATGACATCGAATTGATGAAAATTGAGCTTCAACGTCTTTATGATGCAGGCCTGATGGAGCGGCTCGATTATTTAGAAGCCGATACCGTTTTAAGAAGAGAACACAAGCAAGAATTAGAATTTTTGAAAAAGAGTGAGGTAGAGTGATGGGAAATATCATTGTTTGGTTGGTTATTTTAGGAGCATTTGGATGGATGGCGTTTAATTATTTCCGCATCCGTAAAGCTGCTAAATTTGTGGACAATGCTACTTTTGAAGAGCTGATTCGTCAAGGGCAGTTGATTGACTTGCGAGAGCCAGCTGAGTTTCATGCCAAGCATATTTTAGGAGCGCGCAACATTCCTTCTACTCAGTTGAAATTGAGTCTTGCAGCCTTGCGCAAAGACAAACCAATTTTGCTCTATGAGAATAGCCGTAGTTCTCGAGTAACCAATGCGGCTCTCTTTCTTAAGAAACAGGGCTATACAGACATTTATGTCTTGTCTTATGGTCTCGATTCTTGGAATGGGAAAGTGAAAAAAGACGCTTAATAAAAAGAGCTCTAACTGCAGCAAATGTGTGGTTAGAGCTTTTTTATCTTGTTTTTTCAAGGAAATCTTTGACCCATGTGAGCTCTACCTCATTCAAAGGTCGGCTTTCTCCAGGGGCTAACTGAGGATCCAAGGTGAAGGGGCCAAAAGACAAGCGTTTTAAGGTCATTACTTTGACCCCAATGGCTAAAAACATCTTTTTCACTTGGTGGTATTTTCCTTCTGAGATTCGGACCTGGGCCTTGCTGTAGCTAGGGGTACTTTCTAGAATGGTCAAGGAAGCCGGCTTGCAGATAGGACCGTCTGTGAATGAAATCCCATTCTGAAATTGCTCGATGTGGGCTGCATAAAGCGGACCATTGACTTCTACCTCATAGACCTTCTCCACATGGTATTGGGGATGGAGCAGTTGAAAGCCTAAGGGACCATTATCTGTGAGGAGGAGCAGACCACTGGTATCGCGATCGAGGCGACCAAGCGGATAGAGGTCTGGGTACTCTTGCTGAGGGTTCACTAGATCGATCACCGTTGGATGGTGGGCGTCTCTTTTAGCGGTCACTGCCCCGATTGGTTTATGGAGCATGTAGTAGTGGTGACGCGGTTCTTGAATGATCCGTTCCCCGATTTGAATCTGTTGGAGTCCAGGGTCGATGTTTTGGGATAGCTTTTGAGCTGGTAGGTGATCGACCAAGATTTGCCTTCGGGCCAAAAGTTGTTTGATGTCTTTACGAGCGTACTGATGGTCTGCCATCAATTGATCTAATCTCATGGGAGCCTCTTTTTCTGAAATTCTTATCATCAGTGTATCATGAAAAGAAAAGGAAATCGAGTCAGAGAAAAGAAATGAAGATGAAAACATTTACAACTAGCTGAACTGTGTTTTTTAGATAGGACTGTGGTATAATTGTTCAGTTAGAAATATTATTTAAAATTTTATAGAGGAAATCATGACAAAATTAAGAGAAGATATTCGTAACGTTGCGATCATTGCCCACGTTGACCATGGTAAAACAACCTTGGTAGACGAATTGTTGAAACAATCGCACACCTTGGATGAACGTAAAGAATTGCAAGAACGTGCAATGGACTCAAACGATCTTGAAAAAGAACGTGGGATCACGATCCTTGCTAAAAATACAGCCGTTGCTTATAACGGAACTCGAATCAATATCATGGACACACCAGGACACGCGGACTTCGGTGGAGAAGTGGAACGGATCATGAAAATGGTCGATGGGGTTGTATTGGTCGTTGATGCCTACGAAGGAACCATGCCTCAGACGCGTTTCGTATTGAAAAAAGCCTTGGAACAAGATCTTGTTCCGATCGTTGTAGTCAACAAAATCGATAAACCATCTGCTCGTCCAGAAGAAGTTGTAGACGAAGTTCTTGAACTCTTCATCGAATTGGGTGCGGATGATGACCAATTGGAATTCCCAGTTGTATATGCATCAGCGATCAACGGAACATCATCACTTTCAGATGATCCAGCTGATCAAGAGCACACAATGGCACCAATCTTTGATACCATCATTGATCACATCCCAGCTCCAGTTGATAACTCAGATGAGCCCCTTCAATTCCAAGTATCCCTGCTTGATTACAACGACTTCGTTGGACGTATCGGTATCGGACGTGTCTTCCGTGGTACTGTAAAAGTTGGGGACCAAGTAACCCTTTCTAAATTGGATGGAACGACTAAGAACTTCCGTGTTACCAAACTCTTTGGTTTCTTTGGTTTGGAACGTCGTGAAATTCAAGAAGCCAAAGCGGGCGACTTGATCGCTATTTCTGGTATGGAAGATATCTTTGTTGGAGAAACCATCACACCGACAGACGCAGTTGAAGCTCTTCCAATCCTTCACATCGATGAACCAACGCTTCAAATGACCTTCTTGGTTAACAACTCACCATTTGCTGGTCGCGAAGGAAAATGGGTAACTTCTCGTAAAGTCGAAGAACGTTTGCAAGCGGAATTGCAAACAGACGTCTCTCTTCGTGTTGACCCAACTGATTCACCTGATAAATGGACAGTTTCAGGACGTGGGGAATTGCACTTGTCTATCTTGATCGAAACCATGCGTCGTGAAGGATACGAATTGCAAGTGTCTCGTCCAGAAGTTATTATCAAGGAAATTGATGGTGTCAAATGTGAACCATTTGAGCGCGTTCAAATCGATACACCAGAAGAATACCAAGGATCTGTTATCCAAAGCCTTTCTGAACGTAAAGGTGAAATGTTGGATATGATCTCAACTGGTAACGGTCAAACTCGTTTGGTCTTCCTTGTTCCAGCGCGTGGTTTGATTGGATACTCAACAGAGTTCTTGTCAATGACACGTGGTTACGGAATCATGAACCACACCTTTGACCAATACTTGCCAGTGATTCCAGGAGAAATCGGTGGACGTCACCGTGGTGCTCTTGTTTCAATCGATAACGGAAAAGCAACCACTTACTCTATCATGTCTATCGAAGAACGTGGTACGATCTTTGTCAATCCAGGTACAGAAGTTTACGAAGGAATGATCATCGGGGAAAACTCTCGTGAGAACGACCTGACTGTAAACATTACGAAAGCAAAACAAATGACCAACGTTCGTTCAGCTACTAAGGACCAAACAGCGGTTATTAAGACTCCTCGTATCTTGACCTTGGAAGAATCTCTTGAGTTCTTGAATGACGATGAGTACATGGAAGTAACGCCTGAATCTATCCGTTTGCGTAAACAAATCTTGAACAAAGCAGAACGCGAAAAAGCAAATAAAAAGAAAAAATCAGCAGCTGCTGAATAATACGGAAAGAAAGGAGAAACAAAATGGTCTATTTTATCTTAGGGATTTTGATTCTCCTTTTTTACCTTTTTATGACCCCAAAAAGTATTCGTGGTACCTTAAACAGTGTCACAATGGTGGTCTTGATCGTCTCCATTATCGTACTGACTTGTCTCGCCATTTTTAAGATATTCCAACTACCGTCTGAGTTTTTTGTCGGTGCCTTTCTCGCCTTTGTTGGCTACCTGGCTTTGGTGGATATTTCCAAAATGACGACCAAACAGAAAAAATAAACGCTGACGTGATTTTTAAAGCCCTTTGGGCTTTTTAATTTTGCTAAAAAAAGGTAAAATAGAGAGTGATAAAAATGGAGCGAAGAAAACATGAAATTTGTGAAACAATTTGAAAATAAAAAGGTTCTTGTATTAGGTTTGGCTAAGTCAGGCGAGTCAGCTGCCCGTTTGTTGGATCGCTTAGGAGCGATTGTGACCGTCAATGATGGTAAACCTTTTGAAGAAAATCCAGCAGCACAAAGTTTACTGGAAGAAGGGATTAAAGTTGTGACAGGAGGTCACCCTTTGGAATTGTTGGATGAAGACTTTGCAGTCATGGTCAAAAATCCAGGAATCCCTTATTCGAATCCAATGGTTGAAAAAGCGCTTGAAAAAGGCATTCCCGTCCTCACTGAAGTGGAATTGGCCTATCTGATTTCGGATGCGCCAATTATTGGGATTACAGGATCAAACGGAAAAACGACGACAACAACCATGATCGGGGAAGTCTTAACTGCTGCTGGTCAAGGTGGTCTATTGTCTGGAAATATCGGTTTTCCAGCTAGCCAAGTTGCACAAACAGCAACAGCAAAGGATGTTCTGGTCATGGAATTGTCTTCTTTCCAATTGATGGGAATTGAAGCCTTCCATCCAGAGATTGCAGTGATTACCAACCTCATGCCGACCCATATCGACTATCATGGTTCTTTTGAAAATTATGTAGCTGCTAAATGGAATCTTCAAAAGAATATGACAGAAAAAGATGTCATTGTCTTGAACTTCAACCAAGACTTGGCCAAGGAACTCGCTACAAAAACCAAGGCAAGGGTCCTTCCATTTTCAACGGTCGAAAAAGTGGATGGGGCTTATTTGGAAGATGGACTTCTCAAGTTTAAGGGAGAAGTTGTTATGCGTGCAGATGAACTGGGTGTTCCAGGTAGCCACAATGTAGAAAATGCCTTGGCAACGATTGCGGTTGCAAAAGTCCGAGGAGTCGAGAATGAGGTCATTAAAGAAACCTTATCGGCCTTTGGAGGAGTGAAACACCGCCTTCAATATGTGGATGAGATTCAAGGTGTCAAATTCTATAATGATAGTAAATCGACCAATATTTTAGCAACACAAAAAGCCCTTTCTGGTTTTGATAACAACAAGGTGATCTTGATTGCAGGAGGGCTCGATCGTGGCAATGAATTTGATGAATTGGTACCTCACATTGCTGGTCTAAAGGAAATGGTGATTCTAGGGGAATCAGCTCCTCGAGTGAAACGCGCAGCAGATAAAGCTGGCGTCTCTTATGTTGATGTGGCAGATGTAGCGGATGCTACAAAGAAAGCCTTCGACTTGGCTAGCCCCGGAGATGTTGTCCTACTAAGTCCTGCCAATGCCAGCTGGGATATGTATCCGAATTTTGAAGTGCGTGGGGATGAATTCCTTGCTACAGTAAAAGGGTTGAAATAAGATGAAAAAAATAATGTTTACTGGTGGGGGAACCGTGGGACATGTGACCCTTAATCTCCTCTTGATTCCAAAATTTATCGAAGATGGATGGGAAGTCCATTATATTGGAGACAAAAAAGGAATCGAATACCAAGAGATCAAAAAGTCTGGCTTAGACGTGCGCTTCCATTCAATTGCAACGGGGAAATTGCGCCGCTATTTCTCTTTCCAAAATATGATGGATGTGTTCAAGGTGGCTTGGGGGACGCTCCAGTCCATTGCAATCCTGCTTCGTGTGCGCCCACAAGTTCTCTTCTCAAAAGGAGGATTTGTTTCTGTGCCACCAGTGATCGCAGCCCGACTCACGCGTGTTCCTGTCTATATCCATGAGTCCGATCTTTCTATGGGATTGGCCAATAAAATTGCTTATAAATTTGCTACCAAGATGTACACGACTTTTGAGCAAGCACATGGTTTGACAAAGAGTGAGCATATCGGTGCGGTAACCAAGGTCACAGATCATATTCCGCCAACTTCAGAAGTTTTAGAAGAAAAAACAAAAGGTTTCCGAAAAGACTTGCCGACCCTTCTCTTTGTCGGAGGATCAGCCGGTGCGCGTGTCTTTAATGAATTTGTGACAGAGCACAAAGCAGAGCTCTTGCAGCACTACAATATCATCAATTTGACGGGTGATTCAACATTGAATCAGGCTGAGGGTGGCTTGTATCGAGTGGATTATGTAACCGATCAGTATTTACCAATGCTCCAAAAGGCTGATTTAGTGGTGACTAGGGGTGGAGCCAATACCTTATTTGAGCTCTTAGCTATGAACAAACTCCATTTGATTGTACCGCTAGGAAAAGAAGCCAGCCGTGGCGATCAGATTGAAAATGCCCAATATTTTGTGGATAAAGGTTATGCAGAGCAATTGCAGGAAGATCAATTGACGCTCGAAACCTTCAATGAAACCATTCAAGAAATGTTGAAGCAAAGCCAAGTCTACCACCAAGCAATGGAAAAATCGACAGAACTCCTTTCACTAGACGATTTTTATGGCCTGCTTCAAAAAGATATCAGTAAGGGAAAAGATGACGGACGACAATAAAAAAACGCCAACGGATGACAAAATTACAGAATTGTCAGCCTGGCAAAAAAGAAACAAAGAATATTTAGAAAAAAAAGCGCTTGAAAAAGCGGAAGAAGCTGAAAAAGAGGAAACTGAAAGAGAAGAAGCACAAGAAGACGAAGACCTTTCAGAAAAAGAAACAGCTTCCGTCTCAGAGGAAGAATCTGACGAACGAAAAGAGTCCGAAGAAGAAGATGAATTTGAGGCCGAAGAGGATCCAGATGCGGATGGAGAAAGTTCAGAAGGAGAAGAGGATGATCCGGCTGTAGAGGAGCTAGATCCTTCAGAGAAGCAAGAGAAAAAGCCTTCATTCTTTAAAGGCTTAAAGACGAAAAAGCCAAAGAAGGAACCGACAGTGGCAAAACGCCATATCTATCGTGCCCTTCCGGTTATCGGAATCAGCTCGATTGTCGCCCTTCTCTCAATCTATTTTTTAAGTCCCTTGTCCACACAGAAAGTGATTGAATTTTCAGGGAACAAAGCGGTTGATCAGCAACTCTTGTATGAAAAAAGTCGCATCAAAGAAGAAGATTATACTCTGACGACCTTCCTTCATAAATCGGTCTATGAACAAAACATGAAAACGGCTAGTCCATGGATCAAAGAGGTTCACATGCATTATCAATTCCCGGTGACCTTTAAAGTCAATGTCGTGGAACACAAAGTGGTTGCCTATTATGTGACGGGAGAAGACCACTATCCAGTATTGGAAAATGGAGAAGTAGTGGAGACAGTAACTCCAGCTTCGGAATTGCCGTCCTCCTATATTAGCTTAAAATTCTCAGATCGAGAATTGGTTAGACAATTTGTCCAAGAAATGAAGTCTATTTCTTCTTCCATTACGGATAAAATTGTTTCGGTTGATCTGACACCGAGCAAGGTCACCAAGGATCTGGTGACCATCACCATGAAAAACGATAATAAAATCTTGGTGCCTGTTTCCCAAATTACCCGCAAGCTTCCTTATTATAAGGCCATTAGTAAGCAATTAGACGATGATTCCACCATTGATATGGAGGCTGGAGTATTCAGCTATAGTGAACAATCCATCGCAGATGCCAAAGAGCAAGCTGAAAAAGAAAAGGCTGAAAGTACAGAAAAGCAAGAAGAACATTCTGAGGAAGCAAGCCACGAACAGAATCAAGAACAGAATCCAGAAGGAGAGAATTCTTCTGGAAATGAGTAAAGCCCATAAATTATCTCAAATAATTGAAGAAAAAATGTCCATTTTAGGCTTCTTTGTGATATAATGAAGTTTGGATAGTTCCAACTAAAAGGGCTATAAATAGATGTAAAGTGAAAACAAATAAAGAGAGAGGACTGGTGTAATGGCTAGAGACGGCTTTTTTACAGGTTTAGATATCGGTACTAGTTCAATAAAAGTATTGGTGGCAGAACATGTCAATGGAGAAATGAATGTAATTGGAGTCAGCAATGCAAAAAGTGCTGGCGTCAAAGATGGAATTATAGTAGATATCGAAGCTGCTTCAAATGCAATTAAAAATGCAATCAGCCAAGCTGAAGAAAAAGCAGGGATTTCAATCAATCTAGTCAATGTTGGGTTGCCTGCAAACTTACTACAAATCGAAGCAACTCAAGGAATGATTCCAGTCACAAGTGATTCGAAAGAAATCACAGATGCAGATGTTGAAAATGTTGTCAAATCTGCACTCACAAAAAGTATGACACCGGATCGTGAAGTAATCACCTTCATTCCTGAGGAATTCACAGTTGATGGTTTCCAAGGAATTCGCGATCCACGCGGAATGATGGGGATCCGACTTGAAATGCGTGGCCTTCTTTATACAGGACCTCGTACAATCTTGCACAATTTGCGTAAAACCGTTGAACGTGCAGGCTTACAAGTTGAAAACATCATCATTTCACCGCTTGCGATGATCAAAACAGTCTTGAATGAAGGCGAACGTGAATTCGGAGCAACGGTGATCGATATGGGTGGTGGCCAAACAACGGTGGCATCTGTTCGTAGCCAAGAACTTCAATTTACAAATATCTATCAAGAAGGTGGCGATTATGTTACCAAAGATATTTCTAAAGTATTGAAAACTTCTCAAAAATTGGCAGAAGGCTTGAAGTTCAATTATGGTGAAGCCTATGTGCCATCTGCTGGAAACGAAGTCTTCCATGTAGAAGTCATCGGTGAAGTAGAGCCAGTTGAAGTGACTGAGAAGTATTTAGCTGAAATCATTTCAGCACGTATCAAACACATCTTTGAGCAAATCAAACAAGACCTTGAGAGAAGACATTTGTTGGATCTTCCTGGTGGTATTGTGATTATCGGTGGAGGTGCGATCCTTCCTGGTGTTGAAGAATTGGCTCAAGAAGTCTTTGGTGTAAATGTGAAATTGTTTGTTCCAAATCAAATTGGAATTCGCAATCCAGCTTTTGCCCATGTAATTAGCTTGTCTGAATATGCAGGCAATTTGACAGATGTGGATATTATTGCTCAAGCTGCAGTTCATGGAGACGAAGTCTTGCGTCAACAACCGATTCAATTTGATCGTCCAGTGCAACCACAAGTACAACCACAACCTGCTACTCCAGCACAACCGGTAGTACCTGCATACAATGCTGAGAAGATTGAATCTCCAGTGGATGCTCAAGAAATTCCAGCAGCAAGCAATGATAGCAAACAAGAACCAAAAACTACATTCACAGACCGAATGAAAAATTTGATCGGTAATATGTTTGATTAAGGAGTGTAAGTATTTATGACATTTTCATTTGACACAGCAGCGGCACAAGGTGCAGTAATTAAAGTAATCGGTGTCGGTGGCGGTGGCGGTAACGCCATCAATCGTATGATTGACGAAGGCGTTGCCGGTGTAGAATTCATCGCAGCTAATACAGATGTTCAAGCACTTTCAAGTGCTAAGGCTGAAACAGTTATCCAATTGGGTCCAAAATTGACTCGTGGATTGGGTGCTGGAGGTCAACCTGAAGTTGGTCGTAAGGCAGCTGAAGAAAGCGAAGAAGTGTTAACAGAAGCTTTGCAAGGTGCAGACATGGTCTTCATCACTGCAGGGATGGGTGGAGGATCTGGTACAGGTGCTGCACCAGTCATCGCTCGTATTGCTAAAGCTGTAGGTGCTTTGACAGTAGCAGTTGTCACTCGTCCATTCGGGTTTGAAGGTTCAAAACGTGGCAACTTCGCTATTGAAGGGATCAACGAACTTCGCGAACATGTAGATACATTGTTGATTATTTCTAATAACAACTTGCTTGAAATTGTAGACAAGAAGACACCGCTTCTTGAAGCTTTGAGTGAAGCAGATAACGTTCTTCGTCAAGGTGTTCAAGGGATCACTGACTTGATCACAAGTCCTGGATTGATCAACCTTGACTTTGCAGACGTGAAGACTGTTATGGAAAACAAAGGGAATGCCCTCATGGGTATTGGTGTTGGTAGCGGTGAAGAACGTGTTATCGAAGCGGCTCGTAAAGCCATTTACTCTCCACTTCTTGAAACTACAATTGATGGTGCAGAAGACGTGATCGTCAACGTAACAGGTGGTTTGGATATGACATTGATCGAAGCTGAAGAAGCTTCAGAAATTGTAAACCAAGCTGCAGGTCACGGAGTGAACATCTGGTTGGGTACATCTATTGATGAATCTCTTAAAGATGAAATCCGCGTGACGGTTGTTGCAACTGGTGTCCGTCAAGACAAGGTAGAACGCGTTAGCGGAATTGCTTCCTCACAACGTCCTTATAAAACAGGACCACGTGAACAACGCCCACAAGCTGCACCATTTGACCGTGAATTTGATTTGAAACAAGATGTTGAATTGCCAACAACTCCAAGTCGTCCAGCGGTAGAACCAAACCGTGGCTCAGCCTTTGGTGATTGGGATATTCGTCGTGAGAATATCGTTCGCCAAACTGAACCAACATCAACACATCAAGTTGATCGTTACGTAGATTCATCTTCAGATGATGATGAATTGGAAACACCACCATTCTTCCGGAATCGTTAATCATGAATCTGGTAGAGAATGCTGATCTTGTTCGGCAACAAGTAGAAACAGCAAGAAACAAAGCTAACCGTCGAGATCAAGTTAATGTGATAGCTGTCACCAAGTATGTGGATGTTGCCACAACAGAAGCACTGGTGAAAACAGGTATCCAACATATCGGTGAAAATCGTGTCGATAAATTCCTAGAAAAGTATCAAGCTCTAAAAGAGTATGACCTCACTTGGCACTTGATTGGGAGCCTCCAACGGCGGAAAGTAAAAGACGTGATTAATCTCGTCGATTACTTTCATGCCTTGGATTCGGTGAAGCTGGCTCAAGAAATTCAAAAGCGAGCAGAACGCTCGATCAAGTGTTTCCTCCAAGTGAACATTTCTGGTGAAGAAAGTAAGCATGGATTTGCACCCGATGAACTGGATGATGTTTTAGCGGAAATCGCACAGCTGGACAAAATTGAAATTGTTGGTTTAATGACGATGGCTCCTTTTGAGGCTAGTCAAGAAGAGTTGCAGGATATTTTTTCAAAAACTCACCAACTTCAGAAACAACTAGAAAAGAAACAATTAAAAAATATGCCTTTTTCAGAACTAAGTATGGGTATGAGTCGTGACTTTGAAGTAGCCATTGCGAACGGAGCGACTTATGTTAGAATTGGGACATCATTTTTTAAATAGGAAAGAACTATGTCATTAAAAGATAAATTTAACAACTTTATTGACTACTTCACAGAAGACGGTGAAGAAGTAGAAGTTCGCGAGGCAAAAGCAGCTGGGGCGGAAACACAACCAGTTCCACAGCCACAGCCGACTCCTCAAGTGACTTCTCCACGTCCACAGATTAGTCAAAGAGAACCAGTAAAACCAAAACCGACTCCTGTCGCACCTGTTACGACTCCAGTGTCTACAGCGGCAGTGAAGGAACCTGTTTCAACAACGAAAAATACATCTGAAAATATTACTCGCTTGCATGAACGTCAACGTGAATTGGCTGCTAATCGTGCGAATACAGATGAAAAGATTACCATTGATGTACGCTATCCCCGCAAATACGAGGAAGCGACTGAAATTGTTGATCTATTACTATCTAATGAGAGTATTTTGATTGACTTCCAATATATGACTGAAGTACAAGCACGTCGTTGTTTAGATTATTTGGATGGGGCTCGTTATGTTTTAGCAGGAAATCTTCGTCGTGTTGCAAGTACCATGTACTTGTTGACTCCAATTAATGTAGTCGTTAACATTGAAGATATCCGCCTTCCAAATGATGTGGAAGTGACAGAATTTGACTATGATATGAAACGTAATCGTTAAGATGATTATCTTTCAATACTTATCAAATATCATTCAAATCTATTCCATCATTCTTGTCATCTATGCCTTACTATCTTGGTTCCCTGGGGCACCTCAAAGTACTCTTGGACAAATGGTTCACCGCCTAGTTGAACCATTTTTGAGCCTTTTTAGAAAGTTACCATTACAGTTTGGGGGCTTGGTTTTTACAGTTCTAGTAGCACTTTTGGTCTTGAACTTGATGAATCAGTTATTAGCCCGCTTGTTCCTATTTTTGATTGGATAGAATACGATGGGACAGACAGAGATTTACCAACATTTCAATCGCGAAGATCACGAATTCATTGATCGCTGTATTGAATTGTCTGAAAGAGTGGTGGAACGCTATTCTGTTGAGGTGACGGGTTTTTTAAACCCTCATCAGGTCACTATTTTACGAAATGTCGCGGCAAGCTACCAATTACAGGTCTTTGCTTCCAGTGATGAGCAGAAAATGGAGTATGCCAAGGTTATTGTTGCTCCGGATTATTACCAATTAGATCCAAGTGACTTTGATCTGGCCTTATTGGAAATGGTCTATGCTTCAAAATTTCATCACTTGACCCATTCCCAGGTACTGGGGACCATTGTTCACCAATTAGGTGTGGAGCGCAAGTCCTTTGGAGATATTCTGACGAGTGATGGAAAGATCCAAGTATTTGTTGAACGGCGTTTTGTTCACTATTTTATGGATCACATCCAGAAAATTTCTCGGGTACCTGTTAAGCTGAGGGAAGTTCCTCTCTCTGAACAAATGATCGTAGAGGAAGAAAGCCAGCAGCGAGATATTCTCGTGTCGAGTTATCGGTTAGATAAGGTGATTGCTGGGAACTTCAAGCTTTCACGCTCACAAGCTAGTCAGTTGATTAGTTCTGGTTTAGTGAAAGTTAACTATGCGACTACTTCCAATGTTAGCTATGCTGTAGGTCTGAATGATTTAGTCAGTGTCCGACGCTTTGGGCGTCTTAAAATTGTTTCTGAAAATGGTATTTCAAAGAGTGGAAAATATAAAATAACTGTTGAAGTACTCTTAAGTAAAAAATGAGGAGGAGTTATGGCTCTTACTGCTTTAGAAATTAAAGATAAAACTTTTGGCGTTAAATTTAGAGGGTATGATGCGAACGAAGTAGAAGAATTTCTAGATATCGTTGTTCGCGACTATGAAGATCTTGTTCGTTTAAATCATGATCAAGAAGCAAAAATTCAAGCTCTTGAAGAACGCTTAAACTATTTTGATGAAATGAAAGATTCATTGAGTCAGTCTGTTTTGATTGCACAAGATACTGCTGAACGTGTAAAACAAGCAGCTAACGAACGTTCTGAAAATATTGTTCGTCAAGCTGAACAAGATGCACAACATTTAGTAGATGAAGCAAAACAAAAAGCAAATGAAATCCTTCGTCATGCAACGGATAACGCCAAGAAGGTTGCCGTTGAAACAGAGGAGTTGAAGAACAAGACACGCGTCTTCCATCAACGTTTGAAATCAACAATCGAAAGCCAATTGAGCATTATCGATACGCCTGAATGGGATGAAATTCTTCGCCCAACAGCTATGTATATTCAAACAAGTGATGAAGCTTTCCGTGAAATTGTTGAGAAAGCTTTGGGTGAATCTGTTCACCATCATCATGCAGAAGATGAGAACATTGATTTGACTCGTCAATTCTCTCCAGCTGAAATCGAAGAATTGCAAAAACGCATTGAAGCAGCTAACTTAGAATTGGGTGCGACACAAGCGTTTGAAGGTTTGAATGAAAAAGTTCAATCCGCTTTAGAAGAAGCAGAGCACGCTCGTCATGAAAATGAGGAAGTTGTTGCGGTTGAAGAAACTGTTCAACCTGAAGATGATGCAAATCGTGAATCTGTCAATATTTTATAATTTTGTAAAAACAGGTCCATTAATGATAGGTCTAGCGAGCAGATGATGGTGGAAGATCTGCACTCCCTCTTAATGGATGATCCTTTTACAGTATTCGTTCTGAACCCTTGAGTAAGAACGGACGTTTCCCTCGTTACGGGAAGAGAGGAGAAAGTCGTTTGCGACTTCTCGAACAAAGGTGGTACCACGAGCAATCGTCCTTTTTAGGATGCTCGTGTTTTTTTTTATAGCTTTTTAAATCAATAAGGAGACACAATGAAACTTAAAGAAACATTGAATCTTGGGAAAACAGCCTTTCCAATGCGGGCTGGTCTTCCAACGAAAGAACCTGTTTGGCAAAAAGAATGGGAAGATGCAAAATTGTATCAACGCCGTCAAGAGTTGAATGAAGGAAAACCGCATTTTACACTTCATGATGGACCTCCGTATGCCAACGGAAACATTCACGTAGGACATGCCATGAACAAGATTTCAAAAGATATCATCGTTCGTTCTAAGTCTATGTCAGGATTTTACGCCCCTTATATCCCAGGTTGGGATACCCATGGTTTGCCAATTGAGCAAGTCTTGGCTAAACAAGGCGTGAAACGTAAGGAAATGGACTTGGTAGAGTACTTGAAACTCTGCCGTGAATATGCTCTTTCTCAAGTAGATAAACAACGTGAAGACTTCAAACGCTTGGGTGTTTCTGGGGACTGGGAAAATCCATATGTCACCTTGACGCCTGACTATGAAGCAGCGCAAATCCGCGTCTTTGGTGAAATGGCTAATAAAGGCTATATCTACCGCGGAGCGAAGCCAGTTTACTGGTCTTGGTCTTCTGAATCAGCCCTCGCTGAAGCGGAAATTGAATACCATGATTTGGTATCAACATCTCTTTACTATGCGAACAAGGTTAAAGATGGTAAGGGTGTCCTAGATACAGATACCTACATCGTTGTTTGGACAACAACTCCATTTACGGTTACAGCTTCTCGTGGATTGACGGTGGGTGCAGAGTTTGATTATGTCGTAGTGAAACCTGCTGGATCTGACCGCAAGTACGTCGTAGCATCTGAGCTCTTGCCAAGCCTTTCTGAAAAATTCGGTTGGGAAAATGCTGAAGTCCTTGCAACTTACCAAGGAAAAGAATTGAACCATATCGTTACAGAACATCCATGGGATCCTGAAGTGGATGAATTGGTGATCCTTGGTGAGCATGTAACCCTTGATTCAGGTACTGGTATCGTCCATACCGCTCCTGGTTTTGGTGAGGATGACTACAATGTAGGGATTGCCAATGGCCTCGAAGTTGCTGTTACTGTTAACGAACGCGGTATTATGATGGAGAATGCTGGTCCTGATTTTGCAGGTCAATTCTACGACAAGGTTGTTCCAACGGTTATCGAAAAACTTGGCGATTTGCTCCTTGCTCAAGAAGAAATCTCTCACTCCTACCCATTTGACTGGCGGACGAAAAAACCAATCATCTGGCGTGCCGTGCCACAATGGTTTGCTTCTGTATCAAAATTCCGCCAAGATATCTTGGATGAAATTGAAAAAGTAAAATTCCACTCAGAATGGGGGAAAGTCCGTCTTTACAACATGATTCGTGACCGTGGTGACTGGGTCATCTCTCGTCAACGTGCATGGGGAGTTCCACTTCCAATCTTCTACGCTGAAGATGGCACACCAATCATGACAGCTGAAACCATCGAACATGTGGCTCAACTCTTTGAAGAGCATGGTTCGATCATCTGGTGGCAGTGTGAAGCGAAAGACCTCTTGCCAGAAGGGTTTACGCATCCTGGTTCACCGAATGGCGAATTTACAAAAGAAACAGATATCATGGACGTCTGGTTTGACTCAGGTTCATCATGGAATGGGGTTGTGGTGAACCGTCCAGAACTCAAATACCCAGCTGATCTTTACCTAGAAGGTTCAGACCAATACCGTGGTTGGTTCAACTCATCTCTTATCACATCTGTGGCGAACCATGGTGTCGCACCATACAAACAAATCTTGTCTCAAGGTTTTGCTTTGGATGGTAAAGGTGAGAAGATGTCTAAATCTCTTGGAAATACCATTGCTCCAAGTGATGTTGAAAAACAATTTGGTGCAGAAATCTTGCGTCTCTGGGTAACAAGTGTTGATTCAAGCAACGACGTACGTATCTCTATGGATATCTTGAGCCAAGTCTCAGAAACTTACCGTAAGATCCGTAATACCCTTCGTTTCTTGATTGCTAACACATCTGACTTTAATCCAGCTGAGGATGCAGTCGCTTATGAAGAACTTCGTTCTGTTGATAAGTACATGACCATCCGCTTTAACCAACTTGTTAAGACGATTCGTGACGCTTATGCAAACTTCGAATTCTTGACGATTTATAAGGCTTTGGTTAACTTTATCAATGTTGATCTGTCAGCCTTCTACCTTGATTTTGCCAAAGATGTTGTCTACATCGAAGGTGCGAAATCTCTTGAACGCCGTCAGATGCAAACAGTCTTCTATGACATCCTTGTGAAGATCACTAAACTCTTGACGCCAATTCTTCCTCACACTGCTGAAGAAATCTGGTCATACCTTGAGTTTGAAGCAGAGGATTTTGTTCAATTATCAGAATTGCCAGAAGCAGAAACGTTTGCCAACCAAGAAGAAATCTTGGATACTTGGTCAGCCTTCATGGACTTCCGTGGTCAAGCTCAAAAAGCCTTGGAAGAAGCACGTAATGAAAAAGTGATCGGTAAATCACTAGAAGCTCACTTGACAGTTTATCCAAATGAAGTGGTGAAAACTCTTCTTGGAGCTGTTGATAGCAATGTCGCCCAACTCTTGATTGTCTCTGAATTAACCATCGCAGAAGGAGCAGCTCCAGAAGGAGCAGTTAGCTTTGAAGATGTTGCCTTCACTGTTGAACGTGCAGCTGGTGAAGTTTGTGACCGTTGCCGTCGTATCGATCCAACAACTGCAGAACGCCACTACCACGCAACCATCTGTGATCACTGTGCAAGCATTGTCGAAGAGAACTTTGCGGACGCAGTCGCAGAAGGATTTGAAGCAAAATAATAAGAAGTGAAAAATCGCAGGGAGAGAGTCTCCTTGCGACTTTTCAATAAAGAGGAAGTTATGTGGTACCAGAAAGAATTTATGGAACTAGAACTGAAAGAGTTTTACGAGATCGTTCAGCTGCGATTAGAGACCTTTGTCGTGGAACAAACTAGGATCTACAATGATCTCGATGATATTGATTATCGATCTATCCATCTTTTTCATCAAAATAGGGAAGGACGTGTGGATGCTTATGCTCGCATATTCGCAACGGGACTGACGATTCATTTTGGCAGAGTGGCTGTTTCCAAAGGTAGCCGTGGTCAAGGACTAGGAAAGGCTATGGTAGAGCAAATTTTGGACCTGTGTGAACAGAGATTTCCTGGACGGGCCATTGAAATTGAGGCTCAAGAACAGGTGGTCGGCTTGTATGAAAAATTAGGTTTTCAAACGGTGAGCAAGCCCTTTATCTTGGCTTCTACCCCTCACGTAAAAATGATCTTTCAGAAATAAAGAATCCTTTCATCTCATAATCGAGGTGAAGGGATTTTTTTGGAAAAAGATAGCAAAGAAAAAAGTAAGGCAAATTGGCCTTACTTAGTAATTGGAAAGGAAATTTCAATTAGTTTATCGGAGTAGAGGGTTTTAATAGCGGATTGATCAATGTTTTGAAGATCAATCTTACGTTTTAAAAAGAACTCACGAATTAATTCTACTTCAGTTTCACGAATAGCACGGTGTTTGTTACTGATCAATAATTCATAGTGGGTTGGGGCTTGTGTAAAAACAACATCAGTATTGCCCGCGGAATAAACCTCGACAAGCAAGGCGTCAGTGCTGGCAAGTTGGCTCTTGACCAGTGCAGCATGACTATTGGTGGTATTAATGAGCTTCATATGAGTTCCTCCTGACCTCTATCTTCATTTATTATAGCACTTTTTTTTATTTTGTGAAAGAAGTCCTTTAGTTTTTATGGGCAATTTTCCACTGTTCAATGCCCCATTTATGACTGCCACGTTTCAGTTTTTCAATCGCTTCCTCTACTGGAAACCAAGCAAGATTGTTAAAATCTTCCAGTGGTTTTTGTGCATCAGTATAGTCGACAACTTCATAAATATAGGCAGGATTGTAGTAGTAGGTATCCCGGTGGCTAGAATAAAAATACTCGTCTGCTTGGCCATAGTATTGCCCTAAAATAGCAGTAAAGCCTAATTCTTCGATCAGTTCCCGTTTCAGAGCTTGCAAGTGATCTTCACCCGCCTCGATTTCCCCGCCAGGTAAGAACCAAGCCCCATTTGGAGCTTGAACGAGGATGATCTGCTCCTGGTCCTTATTGGGAATAACAGCGTAGACACCATAGCGGTTCACATACGCAACATCTTGTTTCTTTTCACCAAAACTTGGAATGGTCATGGTTTTCTCTTTTCTTATTTTTTCATCATTATATCATATTTTTTAGCAAAAATCTGGAGGGAAAAAAGAAAGAGAGTGGGACAGAAATCGGTAATTCGTTAGAATTCGATTTCGTCGTC